>MDTB01033995.1_pt1 | contig 72734 bp, 71 predicted proteins | sample 811161 | NCBI WGS metagenome assembly MDTB01 (sample SAMN05326650, study PRJNA326480) | marine metagenome | isolation source: seawater | place: Mediterranean Sea | collected 2009 | reverse complement strand
GAGGGGTCAAGAAGGCCCAAGAAATATCAGGTTTTTCGTACTACTCATAACGGTCTACCCAAAAACCCAAAACCCAACTAAAAATCACTTTCCGAGAAAATTGGCATCTCGTTTTTGCTGAAAGCTTTTAAGGCCCTCCTCAAAGTCCTCTGTATTAACAAGCATTCTCTGAGTTGAGCCAAACGCAGCATGCGCTTGAGTTTCACCATCCATCAATCCAATTTTCGCATTTTCAATCACGGCCTTGATAGCCAAGGGTGCGCATTCACTTATCCTCTGTGCCAGTGCTAACGCTACCGAGCGCTCTTGGCCCGGATCCACAACCTCTTGAACGAAACCTAGCGATCGTGCTGTCTCTGCGTCAAATTCGTCTCCAGTTAACAAATAACGCATCGCATTACCCCAACCCGCTCGAGATACCATCCGGGTAGTCGCACCACCTATAGGCATAAGTCCACGCTTAACCTCAATCTGAGCAAATCGGGTATCAGAGGCAGCAACAACAAAATCTGCACCCAACATCAACTCAATCCCTAAAGTAAAACAAACGCCTTTAACTGCGTAAATAATCGGCTTGCTTCGATAGGGATGCCGGAGGCCGAATAAATCAATTTCACCCTCTTCCGTCATCATATATTCATCTGATAAATATGGTTTCATTGCTGGAAGATCGAGACCCGCCGTAAAGTGTTCACCTTTTGCAGTGACCATCGCACAACGCGATACGGGATCATCTTCAAAATCACGATAAGCCTTGATTAACTCTCTAAACATCTTAGGTGTGAATCCATTTAACTTGAGAGGACGATCAATAACCATCTCGAATACACCATCCTTTACGTGAGTGTGGATACAACCTTCTTCAGCACTCATAGCGACTCCTCATTAACGTTGTTATCTCTATTTTTTAAATACACCTTGATAGATAGATATTAAGCCTTGACCAAGATTATCGACGACGTTTTGCCTCATAAGTCTAGCCTCGCTCCCCAGCATAAGATGTGCGCCCATTTTCGACGCATTTTCAGCGTTTCCCGTATTTGCGGCAAGTATTCGATACTCTTCAAGATATTGATTCGTCGCATTTTTCCAAATAACCTCCATAAAACCCGCGCCCAAGACTGCATTCCTAATTGCGTCTGATGTCCAGAGAAAACTCATATCAGCCTCTCTTGCCCAAGGCACCGGTAGCGCTATCGATCCACCTTGATCACCTGCGAACACCTCCTGAAATACAAAAGTGCCTCCGGACTTTAGTACACGGTATGCCTCTGCGAACATTTGAGGTTTATTCTCAATATTCATGCATGACTGTTGCGTCCAAACAACGTCATACTTATTTGAGTCACTCGGCAAACTTAAGGCATCACCTTGAAAAAATATCGCTTTATCCGTGAGCCCAGTTATGCGGGTTAGCTCATTAGCAACTGCACAAAACTCATGAGTCAAATCAATACCCTCCACCTCAACGGCGAATTGCTCAGCCAAAGTGCGCGCTGGACCACCTAATCCAGAGCCAATATCGATCACCTTATCGCCCAAAGATAATTGAGCCATTTTTGCAAGGTCAATAGTGGCAGCACGTCCGCCGATATGAAATTCCGCAACAGGCGAAAAATCATCGGAACAAGCGCCATCTAATACAACTCCGTTATCACGTGCCGTGGACAGGATTCTATCCAAAAGACCTTTTGACCCGTAATGCTCATTGACCATTTCGTCTAACGATTGACTAGCCATCACTCCTCCTAGACCTAAAAGTACACAATTAATTGTTAGTATGCCGACACGCCACCATCAACGGTATATCCCCCGCCTGTACAACCACGAGCTTCATCTGAAGCTAAAAATGTAATCATATTTGCGACTTCTTCAGGCGTACCATAACGACCTATAGGAATGCCTTTCAAAACCTCTTTCTTGACTGTCTCGGCAGCACCTGGAGACCTATTCTCCTCAATAGACCGCATCATTCTCGTTTCAGTCGGTCCCGGTAAAACACAATTAACACGAATATTACTCGAAGCATTTTCTATTGCTGCAGTTCTCATTAATCCTATTTCCGCATGCTTACTCGCAACATAAGCCGAGTTCCCAAGACCTCTCGCCTTAAGCCCAGCAATAGACGAGGTGATGATGATACTTCCACCCCCAGATGACATTGATGGTAGCGAATACTTTAGACCCAAAAAGACACCTCGCACATTAGTTGCAATCACCTCATCAAAAACAGCAATAGGATAATCTGGAATCAATGCCGCCGCGCCCTCTATACCAGCATTGATCAGTGAAATATCCGGATTGCCAAAGCGACTACAACATGCGTTCATCATATCTTGGTTTGTCTTTTCTGATGCAACATCTCCAACCATCACATCACATCTTTCGTGTCCGAGTTCGTCTTTTAACGCTAACAAAGCCTTTTCATTCCGACCAACCAAGAAGACCTTCGCGCCTTCGGCGACGAAACGTCGAGCAGCCGCCGCTCCAATGCCATTACTAGCACCAGTGATGATGGCAATTTTATTATCTAATCGAGACATGTTTACCTCTCTGGAATAACGCTCTAAACGTAGTTTTTATAAAAAAGACTTTAAATAAATTTTAAAAATTCGAAAAAAAACCCCACCAAAATGATGGGGTTTTTTAATTTACCCTGCACTACTGCCATACAGAATCTAGACTGCCCACCGATTTCGGATAAGCAACGATGCCCCACGGCATCGCAAAACCGCTTAACCTTTTAATCACTGAGAGGTCTGACGCATCTAAGATAACGACCTCGTCAGATCTACCACACGCCACTAAGATTTTTGAGTCATCAGGCGTAAAGGTAAAATGCCAACAACGCTTGCCAGTTTCTCCACGACCCAATTCTTCCCAAGTCGTCGTATCAAAAACCTGTAACACCTTCCCTTTCGCTAGCGCAACATAAAGTTTGCTGCCATCCCGACTAAAAGATAGCCCGTATGGCACCTCTCCAGTTTTAATGGAATTAACGACCTCAAATTCGCTATCCATAACAACTAAACTGTTGCCGTACTCAATACTGCCAACGTACATACTGCCGTCCGGAGACGCTTTGATCCCTCTGGGCCTATGACCGTACTCTATTGTGCTGATCTCTTTTATCATTTCACCGGTGTCTAAATCATGAACAGTGATGTTCTCATCGGCCTCATTGGTAATAATCAGCTTGGTTTTGTCATAAGAAAGCTCAATACCCTCGGTCTCCATACCTCCAGTAATCTCTTTTTCCACCATACCGGATTCAATGTTGACGACTGCTATTTTAGCTGGCTCAGCATCATCTTCCTCTCGCTCCTCTTCTAGCTTCTGAGCTGCTTCAGATCCTGGAGTAGGTGGAGGACCGCCAAGAGAAGCCGGCTCAAATGAGATATACGCTCGGTTTCCAATCACACGTACAAACTCGGGATTCTCCCCAATCTCAATATGCTTAGTGATTTCACCGCTTTCTCGATCAATCAGCGTAATGTCGCCCCCATCCACGTTGGCAACAACAATTGTTTTGCCATCAGGCGTGATACCAATACCACGAGGCCCTTTACCCTCCACATCGATTTCAGAAATAGGCTCTAAACTAGCCAAATCAATAACTGTAATATTGCCCTTCTGGTTGGTAACGTAAGCGACGCCCGCATCTGTCGCGCTGGTCGAAGATTCATTGGAACATCCCGCAACCAAGAAGACCGTCGCCACCGTTAAGAAAATTGAAGCTCTAAAACCTTTTGACACGTCTAAACTCCTTAAATTTTATAAATACACCGAGAAATAATTCAAATTACGCAAACAAATTTCAGTAACCCGTTATTTTAATACATCACACACACTATTATCCTGGAACATAAGCAGAAAACTCTTTCTCAACTGCCTTCGCATCCTGTGCATGCCCCTGACTCACTGCCTGAGCCATGTCTCCCGGATACACATCCTCAAGATCGTCCTCAACCGCTTGTAACGCAACTTCGGCAACATCAAGTGGCTTTTCTTTTGGGCCCTCAAAGCCCTTAGCCATATCCGTGTCAACGGCACCTGGCATCACACCAATAACCGTTGTTTTTTGCGAGGCCAACTCTGCTCTAACACCCTGATTCATTGAATACGCAGCAGCCTTAGAAACGCTATAGGAACCGCTCGCGGGAAGATTCACGAGAGACAATATCGACAATACATTTACAATCGTACCACCACCATTATTTTTTAATACAGGCGCAAATGCTCGACACATCGATAACGTTCCGAAGTAATTAGTCTCCATTTCGCGTCTTGCGTTATCCAATCCCTCCATCGCGATTAATGCTGTATTACTGTTTGCACCTGCGTTATTAACTAACAGATTAACGTCGACAGCCTCGCTAGCAACCATATCAATTTGGTTCTGATTGGTAATATCCAACGTCACCGGATGAACCAATCCAGGATGTAATCTCAACAACGAATTGACGGATGAGATGTCCCGGGCCCCGACGTAAATTTTCTTTACCCCCCTTAAAATCAAACGCTCAACAAAAGCTAATCCAATACCTCGGTTAGCACCAGATACCAATGCAACCGCGTTATCTATTTTCATGTCTCACGCCCCCTTGAAGTGATACGCCAGATTTGAAGTGTATTCAATTTCATTCTTTTACGCTCTGGTTAACATAGCAAAACCCTCAACTGACTATTCGATGAACGTAGATTACTGGGATCTAATCTCCTGAGGCAAAACCTCACCACCCGAATGCGGTGTAAAGTGCAGATCTTGCGTATGCGCGACTGTTTGAAAAAATTGTAATAAGGGGATAATCATTCCCTCATCCGCGATATATCGATCAATCTTTTGGTAACCTCGTATCCGCTTACGCTCATCAGACTCTTTCAATAAAGGCACTATTAAACGGTCAAGCTCTGCACTCTTAAATGCAGAATCAGGAGAATTGCTGAGCATTGCTAGTCCCGTAGACATAAATGGGTCGCCGGTTGAATTACTCCAGTTAAAAAAAGATGCTGAAGCCAGTTCGTGCTTTGCGCGCAGCCGCAAATGTTCCGTCTCCGAATGGATCTGAATGTTTGCCTCTATCCCGACCTCTCGCCACATTTCAGTGATCATCTTGACCATTTCGTAATCTTGGGGTCGGTATCCTTGCGTCGTCTGAATCGTTAGCGCTACAGGTTTTGATCTTGAATATCCTGATTTAGACAAAAAATTTCTCGCACGGTACGGATCAAAATCGGTTTTAATGGAAGGATCATATGCATCAAATAATGGGACTTGAAACGAATCCATTGGTCGTCCAAAACCAATAGAAGGGTCATATGAGTCATATCCTGGCACTTGCAGTGACTCCATTGGCCGTCCATAACCGAGCATCAACTCATCGATTAATTTTTGTTTGTTAATCGCATGATGCATAGCCAGCCTGACATTTCTATCCTTCATGACTGCATCTTTATTGGTGATAAAGATAAGCCCTAAATCTGTCACAGGGTAGGCATTTCCACTCAAAGACGGATTACCAATCACTCGATTAAAATCATCAAAAGGTAAACCCACAGCCAGATCACAGCTGCCATTTTCCAGTGCTATCACACGCGCTTGAGCATCTGGAATCATCTTGATCAAAACAGTTTTAAATTCAGGTTTAGGGCCCCAATATTGAGGAAATGCCTTCAATGAAAACGAATTATTCCGTTCGTACTTATCAACCATATAGGGACCACTGCCAATCGGTGTCCGCTCCCAAGCATCTGCGCCTAATCGAGTGTAGGCATGTTTCGGCAAAATGTATCCGGTCAGATGGACCATCCACTTAAATATCGTCGGATCGTACTCGCTGACATCAGCAGTGACTGTGTTGCCAGACACACTAAAGTTTGTAATCTTGCTCCAAATAAAGTGCATTGGATTGCCACCAGCCGAATTGCCGGCCCGCTCTAACGACCACACAACATCATCAGCAGTAACCGGCGACCCATCATGCCAAAGCGCGTCCTTTCTAACCGTCATCTGAATCTTGGATCGATCCTCGCTCCAACCCCAATCAATCAATATGCCCGGACGTAGGCTACGATCAGGACTTTGTCCTATAAAAGAATCAAATACCGACTTGTAGAATGACTGAATTGCAGGATTCAAAGACGATAACCCTGTCGTTGGATCCCAAGAACTCAATTTTGCCCCATAGGCTATTGTGAGCGTTTCTTTATTGAAAGCGCACCCATTTAGAGTTAAAGACGTTGCTATCGGAAGCGCGACCGCTGTCCCTGAGGCTTTAAGAAATTGCCGCCTCGAAAAACCTTTCATGAAACATCCTCTCTGTGCGTTGCCGCTACACTAGAGACAAACTAATTAGACTTCGAAATATCGAATTCAATTTAAGGACTGGGAATTCATTTGTCAAGGATATAAACAGTGCAAAAAACGATAGACTATACCCTCAAGGAAACGGATTCGAATTTAGTGCAGTTGATCAAGGGGAATCATCATGACAGGACAATGGATTCAGGTCGAGGCACAAGACGGAGGGTCATTCAGCGCTTATCTTGCCTCGCCGGAAAGCGGTAAAGGCCCAGGCATCGTTTTGTGCCAAGAGATTTTTGGGGTAAACGCGTACATTCAATCTGTTGCTGATCGCTACGCGGAAGAAGGTTACGTTGTGCTGGCGCCGGACCTGTTTTGGCGAATTGAACAAGGGATACAACTCGGTTACACAGAAAAAGACTTCGAAAGAGCCTTTGAACTTTTCAAAGATTTTGATACTGACCGAGGCATGGAAGACATCTCTGCATGCGTAAAGACCTTAAAAAATAGATCAGAAATTATTGGGAAAGTAGGTGCTCTCGGATTTTGTCTCGGCGGAAGACTCGCTTACTTAGCAGCCGCACGTTCAGATGTTGATTGTGCGGTCGCTTACTACGGAGTAACCATAGACGATTATCTGAACGAAGCGAACGACATTTCCGTCCCGATGGTTTTACACTTTGCCGAGAATGATCAATATGCGCCACCCGCAACGGTCACTAAGATTCGGCAAGCATTAAAGGAACACGAAAATACAGAGATTCACATGTATCCCGGAGTAGATCATGGCTTCTCAAGAATGGAATCTGGGCATTTTCATAAAACAACAGCGGACTTCGCTCATCAACGCTCTATTTCACTGTTTCGTAAGGCAATGGGACCACACTATAATTTTTCTGATTTATGGGATAAACATTGCGAGTACGAGTTCGCCACGCGTGACGTAGACGCAACAATGGCCACCATGGTGAGCGAGCCCTACGTGAACCACATCCCAACGATGACAGGCGGCGTTGGACATGCTCATTTAAAACGATTCTATGAGCACCACTTCATTCCCAAAACACCCAAAGACACAATGCTCATTCCCGTCTCGCGGACAGTCGGCGAGGGAATACTCGTCGATGAAATGGTTTTTTGCTTCACACATGACATCGAGGTTGACTGGATGCTCCCTGGCATAAAACCCACCGGCAAGCGGGTCGAGATCCCTCTGGTAGCTATCGTCAAGTTTCGTGGAGACAAACTCCACAATGAACACATTTACTGGGATCAAGCCTCAGTACTTGTTCAGATTGGTCTTCTAGACCCAGTTAGCCTTCCTATTGCGGGCGTTGAGACGGCCAAGAAGCTATTGGATGAGCAATTGCCATCGAATCAACTAATGAGCAGTTGGAGTCAGAGCGAAAATAGGTGATTAAAGCTATGCTTAGCCACAAACTTGCCACAGCCAATCATCTTCTCGACTACCCATTGCTGGCTTCTTGAACTCTTCCGCACCGGGAGGAACCATGATCATTTTCAATGATTTGCCTTCAACATTCCGCAGATCAATCACGTAGGGCGCTAATTCCTTATCATCACATCTAGCCCGGTATGTGATGCGTCGTGAAAATAAAGCCTGCGGTGCAACAGCCTCCACATCAACGAGTCGGATCATGACCTCGAAGTAGCGCTCACCGAATTTGTCCCTGACACTATTTGGATAAAATTTAGCAATTTCACCCTCCCTAACTTCGGCAATTGAATCAACCGAATACTCTACAGCGTAAACAGTTGCGCATAAGAAAAGTCCCATAAACCATACCAAGCTTCTTTTCATAATCACGGCGCCCTTTTTCAGAATGAACATATTTATTTGACTTTTACAGACGATAAAGTTTCACAACAACAAAATAAATCCTCACTCACCAAACTTTGGCTCTCGACCAGTCCCCTGATAAAACAATTTAAATGATTCGTCAGCGATCTGCGTATGCACGTTTCTCTCTGTTTCACCTAAAGATTGCTCAGGACTAGGTTCGTGTTGGAAATTTCGATGGTCGTCAAGACCTCTAACAAGAGTCGCATAATCTTTAACGCCATTCACTTGGCTCACATCTGTTGGCACAAAGCGAATTGCTAATCCTACACGCCGATCTGGTCCTATATTGGGCTCAGAACCATGAATAATCCTTACGTGGTGTAAAGATACTTCTCCAGGTTCTAATTCAATCCAAGCAACATCTTCTTCAACAACTGTATGCTCCACGTGTTGTCCTCGGGTCAGCAAATTACCTTCTTCAAACGTATCTGTATGCGGCAACTGATCCAGCTGATGGCTTCCGCGGATCATTTTCATCGCGCCATTAGAGCGCCGACTCGGACTCAAAGCGATCCATACGGTAAGAACATCAGGTCGGGATAAACCCCAATAAGTTGAGTCCTGATGCCAAGAAATAAATGTGCCATCGCCGGGCTCCTTGATAAAAAAATTAGTCCCCCACACCAGTAAATTTGGGCCGAGAATACCTTCAACAAGATCTAATATTTTAGAGCTCCGAATAATCTCTGCTACCCATGTAAAAACAAGATGCGGTTTGTTACGGTAAGGCGAATTCATTACCGATCCATGCGCCGACTCATAAACCTCAAGTTGTAATCTCAGCGCCTCCGTCTCTTGTTCCGAAAAAACTCTAATCGGCGACAAGAACCCATCACGCTCATATTGGTTCAGCTGAATATGGGATAAATGGTTTATATCTGAGTGAGTAGTCTTCACGAAACCCTCTTCATTTAAAAAATCGATCCGTCAACATAGTTTGATTTTCGTAAATAGAGCCTTGTTTTTTTGCAGGTGGAAACGGCATACGCACGGGTACATTAGTTGCTCTAGGCTCTACAGTAGGACGACCAGCTATCATCCGGCTATTGAACTCTTCCAAATCTGAAAACCTAAAATACGGCCAAGCATCAGCCGCTGCACATTCATACAACATGAGTCGGCGTGAATCTTTTGAAACGTTTTGAGCAGATCCGTGTACCAAGCGAACGTGATGAAATGAACAATCGCCAGCCTTACCAATACAAGGCACCGCACTATCAAAATCAAGATCTTGATTCAAACTGGGGGAAATCGCACCACAAAAATGACCGTCTTGATGATGATCCCAAACCTTTTCCACTCGGTGACTGCCCGGCACAAGCATTAACGGTCCGTTGTCCATAGTCATGTCATCAAGCATCAGTCCTACTGCAAGCACATGATCATTGGAATGCGGATAAAAAGCCCAGTCTTGATGCCATTCAACGGCAGAACCATCATGGGCTGACTTTAAATTTAACTTTGATCCGTGCAATCGTACATCTGCGCCAAGCAAACACGTCAGACAATTAACCATATTCTTGGTTTGAATTAACTCCCAAAAAATCGAATGCCATTTATGTGGTGTTTTAATTCGTCTCACTTTAGGCGACGATAAGCTATGAGATGGCTCTAGATCAAACTTTTCATCGTGATCGCGCAATCCTTGCGCCTCGTTGAGCATCTCGGCAACCACATTCTTAACTCGGCCGAGTAAGTCTTCGTCAATAACGGACCGTGCGATGACGTAACCATCCGTATGGTATTGGCTAATTTGCTCTTCGGTTAACACCTCAGCTCCCAAATAAATAAATTAACTAGTCGCCCATAAACACCATAGGTGAGCGTTACGTTACACGATAATTAAGTTCTAAACTCAAATTTCATCATTTGCGCACGTGGATTTAAAGTGAAGTATGGCTATTCAACCCCAAGAGTTACCGAACCCAAGGAATCAATCTCAACCTCTGCCATATCTCCCGCCTCCAGCCATTTTGTCTCAACAACACTGCCTAGCATGACAAATTGATCCTTCTTTAAAGATAAACCTCGACTAACTCTAGACTTAATAAACCAATCAAGCGCCTTTAGAGGCGACCCCATTATCAAAGAACCTTTTCCCGTCCCTAAAACAACACCATTGACACGGGTAGTGCCCAACAGGTTATTTAAATCTAACTTTTGCCAATCACAAACCGCCTCACCCAACACACACCCACTATCAAAAAAATTATCAGCAATTAAGGTAGGAACCCCTAATGATGCGTAATCCTTATAGCGGTCATCCACAATTTCCATTCCGACCATCATAGAGTCAATCACATTTAGAGATGAACATGCTGCTTCAGAATAAGTATCCGGTGTAATCGTTTTAGAAATTGAGACCACAATTTCACACTCAATCCCAATTTTCCTAAAACCCTGGCGAGGCACACGCCCGTGAGCTTTCAATACTGTGCGAGCAAAGATCTCACCAGCGCAAGGTGTCGGTATACCTAAAAATCGCTGCATCACGGATGTCGTACAACCAATTTTATGTCCAACAACCGGCCCTAACGATCCCTCTAAGATTCGATTCACACGCTCCTGCAAACGGTAACCTGCGCTCTCATTAGTAGGCTCTAAATCAGAAGGCAGCGCGCCAATTAAAGTAAGATTTTTTCGCTGCTCCGATAAAATTTCAGCGGCATTCATTTTTCTAAAAGACTCTTTCATTCAGGCTTCTAATACTGACTGATTCGTTATTAACGCTTAAATAGGAACATAGAATACCTTTAATTAAAAGACTGTATCACCTCAAAGTAGCCTCAAGTTAGAGGTTTAAGAAGCACACTAACCTGATGTGTAAAAACAAACAGCGCCTAAAAAGCGCCATTTGAATTTTCGCTACCACTATGCAGAAGCAACGAAAGGGGAGTCTTAAGATTTATTTAGAACATCCAACCGATACCAATGTTTGTCGAGTCGTTCTGGCCATTATTGTCAAAATCTTGTACGTCTAGTTTTAGAACGACGTCCAGGTCCAAATAAAAACTAATACCATAAGTCATTACAGTATCGGCATTATTGGGATCCGTTGTGAAACCAGCAGCAACTTTTTCCTGTGTGTTGTAATCGGCATATCTGTAAAAAGGCTGAATATTGTAATCCCCCAACATTAATCCTTTATAACCAGCCTCTACATACCAACCAGAAAACTCCTCTGGAGCCGCATCGTCAGATCCTGCACTAATACTCGCTGAAGCGTTAATTGCTTCGGTATCACCAAGCGTACCTGCAGCATAGAGCGCGCTTAGTTTCCAATCGTTAGCATCGTATTGTGCGTGTAAATCCCATATGGTTAATCGAGCATCTACATTAGCCAGCTCAGCAGCATCAGTACCCTTCCCTTGACCATCTTGAGCAGTATTACCAGTCCAAATTGTACCGCCCCACTTCAAGCCTGGGAGCCCTGTATAGTTGAATCCAGCGTAATAGCCCATATCGTTAGCTGTGACTTGCTTACCACTAACGCGCATTTTCTTAAAACCTGTCGATGCAGATGAAGCCGTAAACTTACTTGCATCTGGTGTCGTAGTTGTCCCAGCAAAATAGTCTAGACCACCAATAGTGCTACCGGCAAATCCAAAACCAATCTCCCGCCAGGTCGATGGAATAATTTTGGTTTCAATATTATTTCTCTCCATTCCATAGAATACTGGCGGCTCATGGTATTCATTAATCAAACCAATGGGAACAATCTGAAGGCCAGCTCGAAAGTTAAGACCATTCTTAAGAGTGTGCTCGATATAAGCTTGTTCCATCGCGACTTCACCGCCGGACTCACCCCCCTTGACTTGAGCGTGCTCAAATTCGATCTCAGACATCATTCGTGTTCGATCACTGAACTTATGTCCCAAGAACATAATGAATCGCTGAACGTCGAATTCATCTTTTTTGTCGCCGTCGAAGTTGGCGTAATTCAACTCACCGTAACCACCGATAGAAGTGTCTCCGGTACCAGCAGTTTTTTGCTCTATTGTTCTGACTGTTTCTTTCTGCGCGTTAACCATATCTTTGAGGTCCATGAGCTCTTCTTCTAACGCTCTGATACGCTCATTCAGATCTTCTTGTGCCCAAGTTGGCTTAGCGACCAAGAGAACTACGGCGGATACGACGTATAATATTGTGATTTTTTTCAAACTGAATAATGCTCGCATTTAATTCACCCCTGCTTGCTAATACTTTTTTCTTGATGTTGGGATTATTATAAATGCAAATGATAATGATTCGCAATAACTTTTTAAATTAAATTACTTCAAATAGCCGATATTGAACTTAAATTACTGAATTAATGAGATTTATAGTGGCTTTGAAGCGAGTCAAAGAGAATATTTCAGCAAAATCTTCCCAATTCATATTCGCAGAATAGCAACTACCAAAGGTTTTCAAGCGCTAAATGCCCAGGCTTTGAACGACGACTTACTGTATAACCGTGCTCAGTAAACCAACCTCGGGTATCGTCCACCATTTCAGGGTTTCCGCAAATCATGATCCGACTTCTCTCGGGATCCAATGACAAACCGAGCTCTTGCTCAAGCTCACCATTTTCTAAAAGAATAGGTATCCGCTTTTCTAAAGCACCTGGAAACTTCTCTCGCGTCACTACAGGCAGAAATTTAAACTTATGGGCAAAATCTCCGAAGTACTCATGATTTTTAAGCCCCTCTATCGCCTCTATATAAGCTAACTCATTCGCCTCTCTCACACTGTAGACCAGAATGATGTTTTCGTAGGCATCCCAAGTTTCCAGCTCATACAATATACTAATGAAAGGCGCCAAGCCAGTACCAGTCGCGAGCATCCAAAGATCCTTACCCTCCTCAAAGCGAGCAGTCGTCAGGAAGCCATAGTTCATTTTTTCAACAAGAACTTCATCGCCTACTTCAAGCTTAGATAGACGGCTCGTAAATTCACCATCGGGCACTACGATTGAGAAGTACTCTAAGAATTCATCGTAACTCGCGGATACGATTGAGTATGCTCGCCACACAATCGTCCCGTCCTCTTTCCTGATACCAAGACGCGAAAATTGTCCTGGTATAAAGCGGTACCCCGGATAACGGGTTAACTTGAAGCTGAATAAATTCGGCGCCCACGTTGTGATTTCGGTAATCGTTTCCGCCGTGTATTTATCTTCTCTGGACATTATGTACCGTGAGTCATTGAAACAAGAAAGAGAAACTAAAGAGGTAGTGTGCGCATTTTAACGCATAAGGATATTGACATGTATAAAACCGTTAAATTCCATAACCCTCCAAAAATCGATTCTCCACCCGAAAATTACATTGAAATACTAAACCCCCCATCCATGGTCAAAACATGTCCATTTATATAAGCTGACTCATCGGACGCCAAAAATACCGCAGCAGCACCAATTTCATCAACCTGGCCCCAACGCCTTAAAGGAACTCGCGAACATACCCAATCGTTAAAGTCTTTATCTGCTATTAAATGTTCATTCATCTCTGTTGCAAAATATCCGGGCGCGATCACGTTTGTAGTGATGCCTTGACCACCTAATTCAACTGCCAACTGTCGCGCTAAAGCATGCACGCCCCCCTTCGACGCAATATACGCAGATATTGTGGCGCGTCCTAGATCGGCGGTAATGGAGCCCGTAAAAATAATACGCCCGCCACCCGATTGAATCATATGCCTTGAGGCCTCTTTGGCCATTGACCAGACACTGGTTAAGTTGGTATCCATAACACGCCGAAAATCATCCTCATTAAAATCAACGATTGGCGAGCGGTGTTGTATGCCCGCATTTGCAATAACAATATCCAACGCACCATGTGACGCAACAATCTGATCAATGGTCTGTTTGACATTCTCGGATCGAGTCACATCAAATGCCACCACTGTCGCCAAGAACCCATTACTGGTTAACTCCACAGCGCGTTGCTCCAGGCTAGCCAAATTCCGACCATTCAAAAAAACGTGCGCGCCTTGCTTTGCTAACGCCTCAGCCATACCCCAACCGAGTCCGCGCGAGGCTCCAGAAACCAAAGCTGTTTTTCCGTCTAAACGAAACATACCCCTCCCCTTTGATCAATTAAATGAATTTTAATATTATCTATCTCGAAAACTAACCTTATAGCTAATAGAATCCGAAGCGATCAGACAAAAAAAAACGCCGCATACGCGACGTTTTTATTATTGCCAACAATCAGGGTAAGAGAATCGTTGACCCCGTAGTTTTTCTAGCCTCAAGATCTTTATGAGCGTTAGCAGCATCAGTCAATGCGTAGCGTTGGTTAATATCAATTTTTACTTTACCAGACTTAACCACACTAAAAAGTTCTTTCGCACTGGCTTCTAAGTCAGCACGCTGAGCCGTGTAAATCATGATCGAAGGGCGTGTAACATAAAACGAGCCCTTCGCTAAAATGTTTATATCAACATCTTTAACCGGACCAGATCCATTACCAAACACTGTCAATAATCCTCGTGGTTGCAAGCAATCCAGTGAACCATGGAAGGTATCTTTACCAACCGAATCATAAACCACAGGCACACCCCGCCCTTTAGTAATTGCGCGGACACGCTCAGCAAAGTTTTCTTTGGAATAATTTATTGTGTGATGGCATCCGTGTGCCTCCGCAATCTTCGCCTTTGCATCGGAACCCACTGTGCCAATCACCGTAGCGCCAATAGCATTAAGCCACTGACACGCAATTAAGCCTACCCCCCCCGCAGCGGCATGAAACACGACAGTTTCACCTTTTTGCACTCGATAAACACGCCGGATAAGCATTTGGACTGTTAACCCTTTTAGCATCATCGCAGCCGCGTCCTCATCAGACACGCCAGAGGGCACTTTAACCAACTTTGCCGCAGGCATATTACGTTCTTGAGCATAAGCTCCTGGAGGTCCTCCAGCATAAGCTACGCGATCACCGGGCTTAACATTCGTAACACCCGTCCCAACCGCTTCTACAACACCGGCACCCTCAAGACCAACACCACTAGGCAACGGTAGCGGATAGAGACCAGACCGATGGTACGTGTCAATATAATTTAACCCGATAGCAGTATGGCGGACTCTAGCTTCTCCGCGCTTAGGTTTACCTACAGTCACTTCCTGAACGGACAAAACTCCTGGGCCACCTGTTTTGTCAAATCTTACTACTGTTGTCATATCTGCCTCCAATATATCAATTACCGAATAAAAAATCTCACGCTTTACAATCCGTCGATCATGATCCCTTCGTACTTTCGCCCCACAATTAAACGTTTGCCTACCTTACTACTATGATGCCAGTTTTTTTGTTCTTACATGCTGATGAACAAACTTTGATATTTGCGGATAGATCATTGTTCTAAACTTTCTACCACTGAATATACCGTAATGTCCAACACCTCTAGCCAATAAATGTTGACGACGAGTTTTAGGAATGCCAGAGCATAATGCCTGGGCCGCTTCTGTCTGACCGTTTCCAGAAATATCGTCTAACTCGCCTTCAATAGTAAAGAGTGCAGTTTTTTTAATCGCAGATGGATCCACTCTCGCTTCTCTTATATCCCATAAACCTTTTGGCAACAAAAAGTCCTGAAACACAATACGAACCGTGTCTAAGTAATATTCAGCAGGCATATCTAGTACAGCGTTATATTCATCGTAGAACTGTCGGTGCGCCTCAGCACTATCTTGGTCACCTTGCATGAGATGCTTATAAAACTCCCAATGCGCATTAAGATGTCGATCAGGATTCATCGCCATAAAGCTTGCGTGCTGCATAAAACCTGGGTAGACCATACGTGAAAACCCGGGATAGTTTTGTGGCACTCGCATGATCATTTGATTGGTAAACCACTGGTGGGAATGTTCATCGGCAAATTGATTCACAGCTGTTGGACTGAGTCGCGCATCTATTGGACCACCCATCATGATCATCGCATCTGGTACATGCGGATTACGTTCAGAAGCCAACAAAGAAATTGCGGCCAGAACAGGAACCGTTGGTTGACAGACAGACATAACATTAAGATTTGGCGCCAAAGAGCAAATAAACTCCTTAATGTAATCAACATAGTCATCAAGACAAAACTGTCCGTCAGATAAAGGCACCATCTTTGCGTCAACCCAATCGGTCACCCAGACATCGTGTTCGGCTAAAGTTGTTCTAACCGTGTCACGTAATAAAGTTGCGAAGTGCCCGGATAGCGGCGCCACAATGAGTAACTTAGGACCCTTAAACTTCGCATCTTTTCTAAAATGTATTAATTTACAAAATGGCTTATCAATTACAATTTCCTCATGCACCGCAACTGCTTTACCCTCAACCTCAACCGTTTCAATGTCCCAGCTAGGCTTGTGGTACCGCTGCATTACGCGTGTGAAGAGTTCACTGTTTGCGCCGACGGCTCTGACAAACGGTAGATCCCTTAACGGATTGAAGGGGCTATGAGTAGTTTCTTTCAAAACATTCGCTGCGGTCACTATTGGTGAAAGTAGCGAGCGTTGTAATTCATGTAACGCATACAACATCAAAGGATCCTTAAAATAGATTTACTTAGCTTATTCTGTCAGAAAAACAAAAGTGAAACAGATAATTTGAAATTCGAAAACGTTGGACCAAGAATGCGTTCACGACTAAATCGAAAATCCCTCTTGCATCAATCCAATTTGTTCTCTTATATGCCCTAGATGTTCTTCCCAATATCGTTGGGAACCGAACCACGGGAATGCCACCTTAAAAGCCGGATCATTCCACCGCTGCGCCAACCATCCAGCATAATTAATAATGCGCAATGTCCTCAATGGCTCTATCAATGAGACCTGCCCATAGTCAAACTCCATGAATTGCTCATAGCCCATCAGGACTTTGCGTAATTGTAACGCCATAGCATCTCTATCTCCGGACAGCAACATCCATAAATCCTGTATCGCTGGTCCCATCACAGCATCATCTAAGTCGACAAAACTTGGGCCATCTTCCATCCACAGAATGTTACCTGGATGACAGTCCCCCAAAAGACGAATGAACGCACTATCTTGATTTTGATCGAACGCACCATCAATCGTCGTTAATGCAAGATCTACAAGACCTTGATAAGGCTCTCTTAATTCGACAGGGATAAATTCATTTTCCATAATATATCTTGTAGGCATTCGGCCAAATTGCTCGATGTTAATAGTCGGTCGATATTCGAATGACTGCGTTGCAGACACGGCGTGAATGCGTCCAATCAATCGTCCGATCCAGCTTAGTACCGAATCGTCCTCTAAATTAGGCGCCCGCCCGCCCTTTTTTTCAAAAACAGAGAATTGAAAATGCTCTGCCTTAAATAGAGACCTTTGATTCTTCCTAATAGGAGCGATAACTGGCAGTTCGAAATCAACCAATTCAAAACTAAATTGATGCTCCTCGACTAATTGGTTTTTCGACCAACGACCCGGCCTATAGAATTTCGCTACCACTTCGAATTCTTTATCCTCGTCGTAGACACCAATTTGGTAGACCCGATTCTCGAAGCTATTCAATGGCATTAATGTTCCTGTGGTTTTCCAACCGACGTTATCAAGAGCGTTAAGAATCAGGTCCGGGCCTAACCCGAAATAAGGTGTCTCTTCTGCTTGAAACTTCACTGGGCTGGCGACCAACCGGATGACGCGCCTAAATACGCATTACAGGTCATCTTGGATAAGACCCGTTATTTACATCAACAGTGGTTCCAGAAACGTAAGCGGGACTTACTGCTCCCAGCCAAAAAACTGTTTCTGCCACCTCATCGGGTAAACAAGGTCGTCCGCTATATACGCTGCTCATCACTGAATCCTTTCGAGATTCAGGCAGGGCTTCATACATCTTGGTTAATGTTGGGCCAGGCGCAACTGCATTCACAAGTACATTGTAACGAGCAAGATGCGAAGCATAACTCTTTGTAAGATTCAACAAAGCGGCTTTTGTCGCCCCGTACCATAGATCAGGATGGCCAGTGAATGCGGACACTGACCCAACGGAGACAATACGACCACCGCCTTGAGCTTTCATCCCTTTAGAGACAGACTCGATAAGCCTCGCCGGCGCTAAAAGGTTTACATCTAAGATCTCTTTAATGTGATCCTCCGGTATCGCATCTACAGGATCGCAAAACAAAACTGCCGCATTATTAATCAGCGTATCAATTGGCCCTAAACCATCAATCAGGTTCGGTATTTTTTCAAGCTGCCTGAGATCGAAATCTATAGATTCGCCAACAAAAAAATCGTCAAATTTTTTATCCAAAGACAGTACATGCCAGCCCATCGATGAGAATTTTTTAGCAGTAGCCAACCCAATTCCTCTGCCTGCACCAGTCACTAATACTGTTTTCATGAAAACTTTCTATAAATATTTTTATACGGCCCGAATGCGCACGTAACATCCAAGACATCAAATTACATTGTATTATGCTTCACAATTCACGAACCTCTGCTCACCTTCAGCAACTTTTAATTCGTAACGTTGAATCCCGATTTCTCTCAGAAACTCATCTATATTAGCTAACACTTGATTATGGGATTCATAAGGCGCAACGGGAAAACTATAAGTTCTATCGAATGAATCATCGAACAACGACGACAACCGCGTCAGCACCTTATCGCCAGCACCTGAATCTATAAAAACATCCGGCTCTCCAAACTTGAGGCGCGCATGATTAAGCGCATTACTCGCAAATAGTTGAAAACCCACCTCCCGAGAAGCCCAATACCCCTCCTCCAAAGATTTAATAAGAGGTCTGGGTGCTCTCGGTAGCGCCAGCACCGAACAATCCGGTGTAGATAACTGAGCGCTCACAGTCTCGGTAAATTTCATTCCCCATCTTCCAATGTCTCCAGCAGACTCAAAAATGGATGGTGCCGAGGCGGGGTTTAAAGCCACTCCGCACAGAAATCGCAAGTGAGCAGTCTCTGCCCTTGATGAGCTCTCTATCGGATATTCTGGAAAATCTAACGTCGCGACACTCTTAGACTCATCATACCGGCTAGCGAATCGCCAAGACTCGAGCGGATATTGATTTAAGGCTTCGTGATCGGTTAAGCAATTTGCTAACCCAAAGTTCCTACAATGACCGAGCACACCGAGACTCTCAAAAACCTCTTTGAGCGCATTCACGTCATGAATTACAGTAGATAGCATAGTCGATTTCTGGGCACCCACGACCAAAATTACAGGCATCACAAATATATCCATCCGAAAAGATGTGTCCTCGTTATTCGCCGTCAATATCGCATCCGTAGCCTGTCTTACGAGCTGCCCTGCGGCAATATCGCTCGGATGCCAGCAAGCCCGCTTGACTGCGTCTCCAAGCCCAGAATTAATTAAAGAATCTACCAAATGCTTTAATGAAATGTCCGGGCTTGAGGGCTTATCCGTTCCTGTCTCATTAGCGAGACTCATTAATTGCTCATAGGAACTTACGATTGAGGTCTGGTTATTATTCATTGAAAGAGGTTCCGATTTTCATTTTAGACGTGATTATAACGAGTGTGTATTCTTATAGACTCGTCTATGAGTTCGATAAATAAATTTAGTTGTACGAAATTTTTTAAAAACAGAATACTTATACCTTCTATAACCATCGATTGGATCATGAATTACCTCGCCCATCTTTTTTTATCGCCACATCACGAGGATTGGCAACTTGGCAGTCTCCTTGGAGACTTTATTAAAGGCCCCATAAATGAGCAGCTAAAGACCGTTCATGGTTGGAACGTTGTTAATGGCATCAAACTCCATAGAAAGATTGATGCATTCTCAGGTCAATCAAATATTTTTAAACGTAGCGCTGCTAGGATCAACCCTACATATAAACGATTCTCTGGAATCCTGATCGATATGTATTTTGACCATATTATTGCCAAACACTGGTCGCAGTTACACGAAACAGGCTTGAGTGAATTCAGTGATTACGTCTACGAAGTAGTACTCAAAGACCGTCCCGAGAACCCACAAAATTTTAGGCGAGTCGCTCAGCTTATTATAAGTGAAGATTGGTTTCGAGCTTACACATCCATAGACGGCATTACTCGACAAATTGAACGACTAGGCTCCAGGCTAAAACGCGGTAACGCGTTATTAGGTGGCGCAAAGGATCTATCTAACCAATTAAGTTACTTTGAAACAGATTTTTTTGACTTCATTAGGGAGGCCGAAGGTTTTACCAAAGATTACATAACGAAATTGGAGTTGGCGCCATATTCACGCTAAACAAGAATTAACTCTCGTGCGTTTCAAAATTTCCTGGCATAACAATTTCTATGAGCTCTAAATCGTCACTGTGAGCAACTTCTTTATGAACGATACCTGGTGGCTGATGGACACATGTTCCTGCAGTTAACCGTTTTCGGCCAACACCCTCATATTCAAACTCCGCCCACCCCTTTAAGATATAAACCATTTGAAAGCTCACGTCATGATGATGCCGACGAGGAACTGGATGCTCGCCAGGCACTGCTCTGATCACGTGTGCAACGACAGCCCCATTCGTTGCATCTTGGATGCCCAAGTCACGATACTCAAAAAACGGTCGCAACCCATCCCGCTTAAATTTGGATTCACTTAAATGATTACATGAAAATTTTGTTGTCTCGTTCACGACTCCCCCTATGAAATGCCTACACGTAACTCACTTCCCAAGATTGCTAATCTTTACATTAATTATTGCCTATCATTGCTTTGAGCGCGTCAGACTTAAATTCCCTGTGATAAAGAATCCCTAAAACTACAACCGTTGATGCTATAAATAACCATGAATTAAGAAACCACGGTAATACCGACAAACCAAAGTAATACGCTCTTAATCCATCATTAAAAGTATCCGAAGCAGTACTCGCCATTCGAGCCCCACGCCGCACAAAATCCTCTCGCACCTGACAGTCAGCATCCGTATCAGGCGCGGCTCCTACCATTACGGAGCAGAAAAAATGTTGTCTTAAAGACCAGGTAAATTTAAAAAATGCATAAATAAAAATCGCTAACAAAACAACAATTTTGCAATTCCAAGCAAACGTGTCATTTTTCACTGCAAAAGGCAAGTCTGCGAGGATCTCTATTGCTCGATCAGTAGTGCCTAGCAGGGCTAGAAGAGCTCCTAATATAAGGATGGTCGTTGAAGCGAAGAAGGTGGCGCCGTTTGACAACGTAAGGATAATATTCGCATCGACAATTTTCAGATCTCTACGAATAGTGCCACGCCACCAATCCTCACGAAAACGCACCATGACACTCATCAAGCTCGGCATCCCATTGGTAGCGGCACGCCGGGCAAATTTAGCATAGCCCAGCCACCCAAAATAAAATATCGCTATTGCAAAGTAGTCAATGACAGTAAATGTAGAGCTATCAAACGTCATAAGTGATCCATATTCGTTATCGGCATGCCTAACTCATTGTTTCAATGAATTAATAGAAATACAATATAATCATGTTTCAGCGCTATACTACGCTAAAGAACTAGGTTAGGAGAAGGATGATATGGCTGCAGAGAATTCAGCAGAACGCATTGTTGATGAGACAGTGCTACTGAGGACGGACAGTGACGGTGTCGCCACTCTCACACTGAATCGTCCTGATGCTTACAACGCGCTTTCTGAAGAATTATTGGCAGCACTGCAAACCGAATTAAACGCCATATGTAACGATTCAGCAGTTCGTGTTGTAGTCCTTGAAGGCAACGGTTCGGCATTTTGTGCTGGACACGATTTGAAGCAAATGCGTGCGAATCCATCCAGAGAATATTACGATTCATTGTTTAACACTTGCAGTCAGTTCATGCTAACGCTCATGCGGATTCCTCAACCGGTAATCGCCAAAGTGCATGGTATTGCGACTGCTGCAGGCTGCCAACTTGTAGGAACTTGTGATCTCGCTATTGCATCTGACAAAGCACAGTTCGCCACGTCTGGGATAAACTACGGTTTATTTTGTTCAACACCTGCCGTTGCTGTCTCGCGAAACATTCATCGGAAAAAAGCGGCTGAGCTCCTGTTCACCGGAGAGTTCATTGATGCGAGTACAGCTGAATCTCTCGGCTTAATCAATAAGTCTGTTGCTGCAGAAAACTTAGATGCAGCAGTGCTTGAGATGGCTGAATCAATCATCCGTAAGTCGGCCATTGCCGTTGCGACAGGTAAAAGAATGCTTTACCGGCAAATGGAAATGGGCATTGATGATGCGTATAAATTTGCTGCGGAAACTATGGCTTGCAATATGATGGCATTTGATGCTGGCGAAGGAATAGACGCCTTCATTGAAAAACGTTCAGCGAACTGGAAACACGTCTAATTAAACCGTTCTTTCGGCGCGAATGCGACGCCACTCAAGACAATATACGACACTAGTAATACACAGCGTACCTAGCAAAATAAGCCAAATCAGATGAGCCAGCCATTTGCCGGAAAAGAGACCGGCGGCCTGTCCTATGGCAAGACCAATAGCTAAAAATGCGAGGACTGCATGGAATTTCCCCCATGAGTTAGGCGCGACAGGGGTCTCCCTCAGTTTGCCGTCGAGCAACCCTACACTTAACATGACAATATCTCTTAACACGAGTGGCACTCCGATCCACATCGCCAGGAGGCCATCCCACGCGAGCATAGACGCAGACGTAATAACCAATAGCTTATCGGCCACCGGATCAAGTAATACTCCTGCTGTGGAAATCGCATTAAATCGGCGAGCAATATAACCATCTAGGCCATCCGATAAACCTAAGCCTAAAAAGATCCAAAACGCGAGTTGATAATCATGACTAGACAATAGAATCGCAAGCAAGGGGACAGACAGTAGTCGTCCAAGAGTAATGGCATTCGGAAGTGCACTAATCATCGCGACTCCTAAATAACAACGCAAACAATCACGCCTAAACAGGGCTAGATACTTATCCTATTCGCCTGAATGTATCCCCAGTCAATCCCAGAATCAAGTGTTTTGCGATAAATCTAGAATCAAGTTATTTAACTTACCCACAAACGTCGCTGGATCTTCCAATGTTCCACCATCGGCTAACATGGCTTGATCCAAGACAATAGAGCTCCAGTCCGAGAAACGACCTTCATCTTTTTCACCTGCCATTTTCTTTACGATAGGGTGATTGACGTTAATCTCTAGAATCGGCTCAATAGCAGGCACCTCCTGCCCCGCTGCCTTGAGCATTCGCGATAAATTCATACTCATCTCATCTTCATCTGACACCAAACATGATGGAGAGTCTACGAGTCGATTTGATACACGGACGTCCTTGACCTTACCGGCTAATGATTTCTTAATTCGGTCAATCAAATCGCTACTTTCCGAACTATCCTCATCTTTCTTAGCCTCTGCAGCATCATCAATTGAGCCTAAGTCGAGAGAACCTTTAGCCACCGATACGAGTTTTTTACCATCGAATTCCTGAAGATTAGACACAGCCCATTCATCGACACGATCAGAAAGCAAAAGAACTTCAATATCTTTTTTCTTAAATATTTCGAGATGAGGACTTGATTTCGCTGCAGCATGAGTCTCTGCAGTAATATAGTAGATCTTATCCTGGCCCTCTTTCATGCGACCGATATAATCGTGCAACGCCACCACTTGATTAGCGTCACTGTCTGCGGTACTTGAGAACCGCAATAATTTAGCGATACGCTCTTTGTTGCTCCAATCTTCTCCGACTCCTTCTTTAAGCACAGAACCAAATTCAGTCCAAAAAGTCGTGAACTTGTCTTGCTGATTTTCAGCCATGTCTTCGATCATGCCTAACACCCGATTGACGCATCCCTTACGAATCGCCTCGACATCTCTAGATTCCTGCAATATCTCCCGCGACACATTTAACGGCAAGTCTGCAGAGTCCACAACACCTTTAACAAACCGAAGATAGCCTGGCAATAGTTGTTCCGCGTCCTCCATAATAAATACGCGACGAACGTATAACTTCAATCCACGCTTATGCTCTCTATTCCATAGATCATATGGCGCCTTACTTGGCACGTACAACAGTTGGGTGTATTCACTTTTACCTTCTACTCGAGCGTGAGCCCAAGCTAAAGGCTTCTCCGTATCATGGGAAATATGCTTGTAAAAATCCTGATATTGCTCGTCTGTGACTTCACTCTTTGGTCGCGCCCATATTGCTGAAGCTTGGTTGATCTGATCAGACTCGTCTTGAAGGACATATTTACTTTCTTTCTCATCCCACTCTTCTTTCCGCATGAAAATCGGAAGATTAATATGGTCAGAATAACGCTGAGCGATTGTTTTAAGACGATACCCCTCTAGTAAGTCATCCTCATCCGGCCTCAAATGAAGAATGATTTGCGTACCCCGGCTGTTTTTTGGAACAGTTTCAACTGTAAAATCGCCCTCCCCCGCAGACTCCCAACAAACTGCTTCGGACTCCGGCAATCCTGCTCGTCGTGAGATTAACGTCACTTTATCCGCCACGATAAATGATGAATAAAATCCCACCCCGAATTGCCCAATCAGTGTGGCATCTTGCGCCTGATCTCCGGTAAGTTGATTAAAAAATTCTTTCGTCCCAGATTTAGCAATCGTTCCGATATTCTGAATCACTTCATCTCGAGACATTCCGATTCCATTATCTGAGATGGAAACGGTTCGTTTTTCTCGATCAACAGAGATATCTATTTTAAGATCGGCATCATCACCCATGAGCGAAGCATCCGTGAGTGATTCAAATCGAAGCTTATCGCACGCGTCGGAAGCGTTTGAAATAAGCTCCCTTAGAAAGATTTCCTTGTTGGAATACAAGGAGTGAATCATAAGTTTTAATAGCTGACTTACTTCGGTTTGAAACCCGAGCGTTTCCTTTAAAACAGAATCTGACATTGAATCTCACTCCATTAAAATAAATTATGTACTTTATAGACAATCGAGATGGGGGCAAGAATACAGAATTCAAGCCCTATGAAGCCCCTTGGACTTAGTTTGCAGTTTCTAAACAGATTTTTTAAGGAATTGCTCAGTCCATAACAAGGCGATAATAGTTTTCGCATCCTGTATCTGCGCATTGAGAGCCTGTTGCAACAATCTCCCCTTAGGTACTTTAGAGGTCTCCAAAAATTCCTCGTCATCCAATTTTTGCTCGCAATACGTCAAGTCGCGCGCTAAGTAGACGTATATCAACTCATCAGAGTAACCGATACATGGCATTAAGCTCCCAATAAAATCCCAACGGAGAGCTTCATAACCTGTTTCCTCCAGCAGCTCTCTTTGCGCCGCAATTTCCGGGTCTTCTTTTTATCGATTTTTCCAGCAGGCAGTTCAAGCATGTGCTGTTTGACTGGGTAGCGATACTGTCTCTCGACTAATACCGTTCCATCTTCAAACAAGGGGACAATGACCGATGCTCCAGGATGAACCACGTACTCTCGGGTTGCCTCAGCACCGCTGGGTAACGTTACCGCATCCTCGCGCAGGTTAAGCATTTTTCCGGTGTAGACTAACCGAGAATTAAGCTGCTTTTCAGTGAAGTCTTGAGCCATTAATCAAAAAGTTCTAACCGAACTCTCGATGAGTGATTGACAAAGAGCAAGCAACCACCCAGGAAATAGACCCAACCCAAGTAATAACAACCCATTTACACCAAATATGGCCAGCCCTGTCCGATAAGTCACCGCGTTATCTAATGGCTCCGTCGCGTCGAAATACATGATTTTTACGACCCTCAGATAGTAGAATGCTCCGATCAGAGATGACATAACAGCAAGCACAGCAAGTCCCACATAACCTGAATCTACAATCGCCTGGATTACAAAGAGCTTCGACCAAAAACCTATCGTAGGCGGTATCCCCGCCATGGAGAATAAAATAATCATTAAGAGAAAAGCACACCAAGGATTGCTTTGGCTCAGACCGCTCAAGTCGCTAAGCTCCTCTGCCTCAAAGCCATCTCGAGATAACAACACAATTACCCCAAACCCACCCAACGCCATCAAAACATATGTCAAGACATAGAACAGTGAGGCACTATAGCCGGTAATAGAGCCGGTCATGAACCCAACCAGCAGAAATCCCATATGAGCTATAGTTGAATAAGCTAACATTCGCTTAAAGTTCGTTTGCGCGATGGCTACGACGTTGCCAATCACTAGGGATGCGACCGCGAGAACGGTAAGCATTTGACTCCAATCCTGCTGTAACGATGGATGCCCTAACGCTTCAGCGAGCAAACGTAATACAAAAGCGAAGGCTGCAATTTTTGGTGCGGTCGCTATCAACAACGTCACTGAAGTAGGGGAACCTTGATAAACGTCGGGCACCCACATATGGAACGGCACAGCTCCGAGCTTAAATCCAATACCAACGATCAAGAAGACCACCCCAAGCCGAAGTAAAGTTTCGTCGGCATCATTCGCAAGAATCGAAGATACAATCGCCTCAATATTCAAATTACCAGTCGCGCCATAAATCATCGACATCCCATAGAGCAACATACCAGAAGCTATAGCCCCTAAAATAAAGTACTTAATAGCAGCCTCAGAACTGCGTGCAGAATCACGCTGAAGCGCAACCATCGCATACAAACTTAAACTTAAAAGCTCAAGACCCAGGTATAGACTCAGTAAATGATTAGATGAGATCATCACCATCATTCCCAAAGCAGCAAATAATGTCAGGGAAAAGTACTCGCCTCGATGAAGCCCTCGAGATTGCAAATAGTTTTTAGAATAAACGAGACCGACCGCAATGAGTACGCATAAAAATGATTTTAAGGCCGCGCCAAGCGCATCTGAAACGATCAACCCGTTCATAATCACGTTTGGCTCTGCGTCATAAAAAACCCATGGCAAGATGCTCGTCAGAATTAGAACTATCAAAGACAAGAAAAATGTAACGTCACGCCGCTGCTCACTTAAAAATAAGTCGAGTAACAAAATAACACTCACCCCAATGAGTAGAAATATTTCGGGTACAAGCGTATATAAATCTAATAATTGAAAGTCCATGTATGGCGTATATATCTATTAAATTCGACTGCTCTATTAGTTCTTAGTTACTGAGGTAAGCTCTAAAATTGTAGCCACCGACACTCCGATCAACTCTGTAAACGGTTTGGGATAAAGCCCTACCCCAATAACTATTAACGCTAAAACAAATAACATAGTGAATTCGCGGACATTAAGATCCTTCAATCCCGCTACTTTCTCACTTCCTACATCCCCAAATACCACCCTCTTATACATCCACAGTGTGTACGCAGCGCCCAGTATAAGCGTCATTGCCGCAGCGAATGCAAACCAAAAGTTACTGGCCATTGCACCCATGATGACAAGAAACTCACCAACGAACCCGCTTGTCCCCGGTAAGCCTGCGTTCGCCATCGCAAAAACTAGAAAAAGTGCTGCAAACATCGGCATCGAATTAACTACCCCACCGTAATCTGCTATTTCTCGTGAGTGCAACCGATCGTATAAAACACCAACACACAGGAATAAGGCTGCCGAGATAAATCCATGTGACACCATTTGGATAACCGCTCCTTGCATACCTTCAGAATTAAATATGAAAATACCGAGCGTAACAAACCCCATATGGGAAATAGACGAATACGCAATTAGCTTTTTCATATCCCTTTGAATGAGCGCCACGAAACCAATATATACGATCGCGATTAAAGAAAGAGCGATCACAAATGGGGCTAACTGCTGCGCAGCGTCCGGCACGATGGGCAATGAAAGTCGTAAAAATCCATACCCTCCCAGCTTCAACATTACAGCTGCCAGTACAACAGATCCTCCAGTAGGCGCTTCAACGTGCGCATCTGGCAACCAAGTATGAACTGGCCACATAGGAATCTTGACCGCAAACGCCGCGAAGAGCGCAAGAAATATCATTACTTGAACACTTTGCGGAATCGAAGTCGCATAAAAGTCCGAAATGGCAAAACTACTGCCACTAGCTCTGTACAAGTAGATTAGCGCTACTAGCGTTAACAGTGAGCCCGCAAGCGTATAAAGAAAAAATTTAACCGCTGCATAAACTCGATTGGGGCCACCCCACACGCCGATAATAAGAAACATTGGAATAAGGGTGGCTTCAAAAAAGACATAAAACAACATTGCGTCGAGGGAACAAAAAACTCCGTTGATCATGCCAGAGAGAATCAAGAATGCAGCATAATAATGAGAAACTCTCTTTGTAATGACTTCCCAGCCAGCGACAACAACAAATATTGTAGTCACCACATTTAATAAAATAAGAATCAGTGATATCCCATCTATCCCGAGATGGTAGTTAATATTAAATGTATCGATCCAAGGCAAAAACTCCACAAATTGAAAGGTAGTCTCCGAACGATCAAACTGCAGCCATAGGGGAATGACAACCAACGCTCCAAGGATAGAGCCCAGTAAAGATAACCACTTAGTTATAACCTCTCTGCCCTCTCCACCAACGGCCAGCACAAGGATGCCGAAGACTATAGGCAACCAAATAATGAGCGACAGAGAACCGGTAGTGTTAGTCAACATAGTTTCTTTTTATTTTCCGAAGAGCCAGAATGTGACTAGACCAAAGGCTCCTAATATCATTACAAATGCATAATGAGAGACAAAACCCGTTTGCATACGACGAAGTAAGATCCCCGTCATACCTACTAACTTTGCCGATCCATTGACTAACAAACCATCAATGATTTTTTGATCGCCCAATCGCCACAGTAAACCACCCAGTGACCTCGACCCCAATGCAAAGCACCATTCATTGAATTTATCTAAAAAGTACTTCTCTTCAAGTAACCGTGTAATCGGAGCAAACACTGAGAGTCTTGCTCTCGCGCGATGCGAATAAAGAAAAAGAAACCAAGCTACGAAGACCCCACCCAGCGCTAACCAGAAAGGCAACGTTTGGAATCCGTGCAGCCCCATGGCCAACCAACCGTGGAAATGCTCTCCAAATTTTTCGACCACATCATGAGAACTTAAAACAAATATAACGTCATCAAAATAACCTCCAAAGAGAATAGACTCGATCGAGATTGCTCCGCTGACTATTGAAAGAACCGCTAAAACGACCAGAGGCATCCAGACAACCATTGGTGATTCATGAGGATCGTGGTGTTGGTGTCCAGCATGATCATGCTGACCCGAACCGCCGCGGTATTCACCTTCAAATACCAAAAAATACATCCGAAAACTATAAAGTGCAGTAATAAAAACCCCGATCAAAACTGCGGCATATGCAAATCCTGAACCCGGGATGGTAGACAAATGTACGGCCTCAATGATGCTATCTTTTGAATAGAAGCCCGAGAAAAAGGGAAATCCAATTAATGCCAATGACCCGATTAAAGACACCAACCACGTGATGGGCATTTTACGTCTTAGACCACCCATGTATCGCATATCTTGTTGATGATGCATTCCGATAATCACGGACCCCGCCGCGAGAAAGAGTAATGCTTTAAAAAACGCATGCGTCATCAAATGAAACATCGCGGCAGAATATGCAGACACACCTAGAGCAACGGTCATATATCCCAGCTGCGATAATGTTGAATATGCAACGACCCGCTTGATATCGTTTTGCACCAAACCCAGAAGTCCCATAAAAAGAGCAGTGATAGAACCAATCACCAACACAAAGGAAAGCGCTGCCTCTGAATACTCAAACAAGGGAGACATACGTGCGACCATAAATATGCCTGCTGTCACCATCGTTGCCGCGTGAATTAATGCAGAAATTGGTGTCGGGCCCTCCATTGAATCAGGCAGCCATACGTGGAGCGGGAATTGAGCCGATTTACCCATCGCCCCTACGAATAAACAAATACAAATAACCGTAACCAACGACCATCCAACCCCATTAAATAATTCAATTTGTTGGTTAGCTAAATTCTCACTTTGATCAAATACAGCAGCATAATCGAGGCTCCCCGCGTAATGCAGCACCAATGCGATTCCTAGGAGAAATCCAAAGTCGCCCACACGGTTAACAAGAAATGCCTTGAGGTTTGCGTATATCGCAGAATCTTTTTTATACCAAAACCCAATAAGCAAATAGGAAACCAACCCAACCGCCTCCCAACCAAAAAACAACTGAAGGAAATTGTTACTCATAACCAGCATGAGCATGGCAAACGTAAATAAGGATATGTAGCTGAAGAACCTTTGATAACCAGGATCTTCCCTCATGTAGCCGATGGTGTATATGTGCACCATAAGTGACACGCTTGTGACGACAATCATCATGAGCGCGGACAAACGATCAATCAAGAATCCTACCTCAAAACTCACATCACCAATCAATGCCCAGGTATAAACAGTGCCATTGAAAACATGACCACCTAGAACGTCTCTGAAGATTATTAATGACGTGATCAAAGAGACTGTGACGCCTACAATGGTTACAGTGTGCGAGCCAGTCCGACCCATCTGCCTCCCCAAAAAACCCGCCAATAACGCGCCGAAAAGAGGAGACAGCGCTGCTAGGAGATATAAATTCATACTTGTCATAAGGCCATTAGCCTCTCATCTCGCCAATGTCATCAACGTTAATTGTTTTGAGATTTCTAAATAAAACAACCAAAATGGCGAGTCCAATCGCCGCTTCAGCTGCAGCTACAGTCAGAATAAAAAAAACAAAAATTTGACCCGATAGATCGCCCAAATAATGTGAGAAGGCCACAAAGTTGATGTTAACTGCGAGTAACATCAACTCAATAGACATGAGGATAATAATGATGTTTTTACGATTCAAAAATATACCAGCAATGCTGATTGAGAAAAGAATGGCAGCTAAAACCAGATAATGAGACAGAGTAATCACGAAGGATCCTCTCGACGTCCACCTTCTGTCGGCATTGACACGATTTTCAAGCGATTCTCTCGGTTCGCTGAGAATTGCTCATCTGTGCTCACGAGCTTCATATCCTTACGACGCCTAAGCGTTAAGGCAATAGCAGCGACAATAGCTACGAGTAATATCACCGCCGCCAACTCAAAAGCGTATAAATACTCCGTGTATAACAGACGTCCTAATTGGAGCGTATTACCCTCAACCGTAATCGCTGCTGGAACCTCTAGAGGCTTACTAAACGAAACGCGGCCGCCGATCAACACAATCAACTCGGCCAGAAAAATTCCAGACACAACTAACGCTGGTAACAAATAATTCCAGTACCCTTCCCTCATTCGATTCAAATTAATGTCTAACATCATCACAACAAATAAGAAAAGAACCATAACGGCGCCGACATAAACCAATATGAGGGAAATAGCCAAAAACTCTGCCTCGAGCATTAACCAGATACCTGCTGCCGTAAAAAAGGCTAGAACCAAAGACAAAGCTGCATGGACTGGGTTTCTGGAAAATATGACGCTTAGCGCAGCCCCAATTAACACTGTAGCAAACATATAGAAAGAAAAATTTTCAAAGCTCATTACGTTTGTATTTATTTTTTATTAATCTAAGATGTCTATCGATATTTCGCATCAGATTCTCGATCCTCAGCGATTTCATCCTCGTAACGATCACCGACCGCCAGCAACATCTCCTTCGTGTAGACCAAATCTCCTCGCTGCTCACCGTGGTACTCAAAGACTCTGGTCTCCACAATTGAGTCCACGGGACAGGACTCCTCACAAAAACCACAAAAAATACATTTTGTAAGGTCAATATCATAACGGGTGGTTCGTCGACTTCCGTCGTCACGTTGCTCAGACTCAATAGTAATCGCTAAAGCCGGACATACCGCCTCACATAATTTACATCCAATACAACGCTCCTCACCGTTCGGATATCGTCTCAAAGCATGAAGACCACGAAATCTCGAGCTTTGGGGTGTCTTTTCTTCTGGAAACTGAACCGTTATTTTTGGCGCAAAAAAATATTTCAATGTAAGCATCAAACCCTTACGCAATTCAGTAAGTAAAAACGTCTTTGATGCATCACGAATAAATCCAAACATATTTATTGATACCTATCTGTAAAAAATTACCAAGGCCACCAATCCATCCTCATTAGCACACCAATGAGAACTAGCCACACAATGGTTACTGGAATAAACACCTTCCATCCTAACCGCATAATCTGATCGTAACGGTACCGAGGAAATGTCGCACGAAACCACAAGAAGAAAAAGAGCATGAACGCAACCTTAGCAGCCAACCACCCAAAGCCGTCTGGAATTCCTGGTATTGGCGATAGCCACCCACCTAGAAACATGAGTGACGCAAGCGCCGCAATTAAAATCATATTGGCGTATTCCGCTAAGAAAAATACCGCAAAGGTGGTGCCAGAATACTCCACGTGAAACCCCGCAACGATCTCTGACTCGCCCTCAGCAACATCGAAGGGTGCCCGGTTCGTTTCGGCGACGCCCGATATGAAGTACACAACAAACATCGGGAACAACGGAATCAAATTCCAACCCAGAAAACCTAAACTGGTTCGTTGCGTTTCAACGATAGTGGTTAAATTCAAACTCCCAGACATCATCAATACACAAACTAACGCAAAACCCATAGCAATTTCATAAGCAACGATTTGCGCTCCGCTTCTCATCGCACCGATTAGAGCGTACTTTGAGTTCGATGCCCAGCCAGCAACAATCACGCCATAAACACCCATTGATGTTATCGCCAAAACATAGAGAAGTCCTGCATCAATATTCGATAAGACCAAACCATCCGCAAAAGGCATTACCGCCCAAGCGGCTAGAGCAGGCATTAACGACAGCATAGGTGCGATAACGAAAAGAAACTTATTCGCTCCATTGGGAATAATAATTTCTTTTGTTAGTAGCTTTAATACGTCAGCAAACGGTTGCAATAACCCTTTTGGACCCACACGATTAGGGCCTAAGCGCAGTTGAATAAACCCAATGACTTTTCGCTCAGCAAGAGTGAGATAGGCTACACAAAGAGTAACTGGGATAAGTATTGCCAAAACCTTTATTAGGGTCCAACTAAAATACGCTAGTTGATCACCAAGGTAAGGAGTTAAGAAATCTACAATCACGCCGCCGTACCAACTGACTGGAGCTTGGTAAGCCGGACTGTGCCGGTGACGCCACCAATTACCTTAGATGCTCGACTATTCATTGGAACACGGACCACAGAAGACATCAGATTCGAATCAACTTTAGCAGGCAAATCAAAATGATTTCCTCCCTGCTCCACTCGCACGATATCTTGATCCGATATATCGAGTTCACTGGATAAATCCGAGCTCACCCACACAAAGTCATACATCGCCTCTTTGGTCAATTGCAGTGCTGGCGCTCGCCTAACAATCGAATCAACGCTGTACATCGGAACATCTGATAACCGTTCAATTTCATCCTTAGCGTTACGAGTCGCATGAATTTGCATTGACGAAGGGTCAAACTTGACTTGTAATTTATTGGGTAGTCCGTCCAAATGGCGTTTCAATTCGGCACGAACATCTTCGATTGACTGATATTCAAAATCAGTGAAGCTAAATAACTTCCCAAGAGCGGCGATGAGTCTCCAAGCCGGTCGACTGAGCCCCTTTGTTGGCGCAACTGGCCCAAAAGTCTGAGGCCTACCTTCTAAATTGATGAACGTACCGGCAGTTTCTGAAAATGGACTGACTGGCAACATCACTGTGGCATATTCACATACTTCGCCCTTGAATGCATTTAAGGCTACGACTAACTGTGCCGACTTCAATGCCTCAATAGCAAGGCCCGGCATACATGAATCTTCACTCATCTCTGCATGTAATAAAAAGTACGCATCCATTGGAGTAGCTATCATCGCCCCGGCATTAAGTCCATTCGATCCAGGCAAGCTATTAACGATTTCTGCGCCCAACGAATTAGCGCCCTCGGAGAGTAAGCCTACTTTCGCGTCAACTAATTGACCAAGTAAGTGGCTCAACTTCTCAATGTTTGATCGGTCCGGATGATTTCGACACAAAGCGCCAAGTAGGATCAATTTCTGCTGCCCCGACATAAGCAATTGCGCAATCTGGTCCGCATCATTTCCGACCGCGCAATCATCTAATTCTTCTGGCAGCGCGCGACCAAGAACAACGCTAACGGCTTTCAAAATCTGACACATAAGATCCGTTATTTGGCTAGGCGGTACTAAATAATCCTTTGCGGCTGAGGCCAATGAATCACTATTCATTGAATTGACAAATGCGAGAGACGTACCATTTTTCTTTACCGCTTGCCTTATTCGATGCGCGAGGAGCGGTTGCTCTTTTCGGATATTGGATCCAATAACTAAAATACGGTCTAAATTCTCAACGTCTGTAACAGACATGCCTAACCATGGCATTAAGCCATTTGAAGACGCCTCGTAATCGGTTTGCCTCAGTCGATAGTCAATATTTTCCGAACCTATAGCTCGAATGAACTTTTGAAACAAATACAGCTCTTCTGTGGTCGCCTGCGGCACTGCGAATGCGCCAATGCGCTCAGGCTTTATGTTTGCAGAGGCCAATTTTTCTTTAATGTGATCTAGAGCAACCACCCAATCCACCTCTTCCCACCGACCATCGGTTTTGATCATAGGTAAGAGTAAGCGATCGGAAGCATTCAATCCTTCATAAGAAAACCGGTCTCGATCTGAAATCCAGCACTCATTAATCTCAGTATTTTCATAAGGAACCACCCTAATAACTGTATCCCCTTTAATCTGGGCAGTTAAATTAGACCCTAGAGCATCATGCGGACTAACAGTCTTTCTTCGGGCTAGCTCCCAGGTTCGCGCCGCATATCTAAAAGGTTTCGACGTTAGTGCTCCTACTGGACATACATCAATCATATTGCCAGACAGCTCAGAGTCAACGGTAGAACCAACAAATGACATAATTTCCGAATGTTCCCCACGACCAGCCATACCTAGCTCCATGACTCCCGCAATTTCCTGACCAAACCGAACGCAGCGGGTACAGTGAATACAGCGCGACATCTCAGAGGCAGACACGAGAGGACCAAGCTCCTTCGTACTTACTGTCCGCTTTGCCTCCTTAAATCGAGAGCCCGACCCTCCGTAACCAACCGCTAAGTCTTGCAGCTGGCACTCTCCCCCTTGATCGCAGATTGGGCAATCCAACGGATGATTAATCAACAAAAATTCCATCACTCCCTTCTGAGCAGTTTTTGCTTGCTCAGAACGGGTGTGCACTTTCATATCCTGTGTGGCAGGTGTTGCGCAAGCAGGCAAAGGCTTAGGCGCTTTTTCAACCTCAACTAAACACATGCGGCAGTTCGCGGCAATTGACAATTTCTTGTGGTAACAAAAATGTGGCACATGAACACCAAGCTTGTTTGCCGCGTCCATCACGGTGCTACCGCTCTCTACCTCAACGGTTTTACCGTCGACCTCAAGGGTAATCATATTGCTTCAACCTGACTTTTTTTATGTTTGATAAGGTATTCAAACTCCGGGCGAAAGTGCTTTATGAAACTCTTGACAGGTAGAGCCGCCGCATCTCCTAAGGCACAAATAGTCCTGCCTCCGATGTTATCGGACAAAGACAAAAGTTTATCGATATCATCATCCTCACCGGTTCCATTTTGAATACGCTTAACCAACCGATATAACCAACCCGTGCCCTCTCGACATGGCGTACATTGCCCACAGGACTCTTCATGGTAAAAATAGGATAAACGCAATAAACAACGAACCATACATCGCGTCTCATCCATTACAATGACTGCTCCAGAACCAAGCATCGAACCAGCTTTAGCTATCGAGTCATAATCCATATCGGTAGCCATCATCACTTCCGCTGGAAGAACAGGCATCGAAGAACCACCTGGAATTACTGCCTTAAGACGCCTCCCGTCACGCATGCCTCCTGCCATTTCTAACAGTTCGGCAAAAGGAGTTCCGAGACGTACCTCATAATTGCCTGGTTTTGCCACATCGCCAGATACAGAAAAAATCTTTGTTCCGCCATTATTCGGCTTACCCAAAGACAAGTATGTCTCAGCGCCCTCAAGGATCAAGGAGGGGACAGCAGCAAATGTTTCCGTGTTATTGATGGTCGTAGGGCATCCATATAACCCATAAGATGCCGGGAATGGAGGCTTAAATCTTGGCTGTCCTTTTTTGCCCTCGATAGACTCTAATAAAGCAGTTTCTTCTCCGCATATATAAGCGCCAAAACCATGATGTGCGTGTAGCTCAAATGAAAACTGCGAGCCCAGTATATGACTCCCTAGATAACCCGCCGCTCGTGCCTCTTCTAAAGCCTCCTCAAAGCGCTCATAAACTTCCCAAATTTCCCCATGAATATAGTTATATCCCACGGAAGCCCCGATCGCATAAGCCGCAATTGCCATCCCTTCGATCACTATGTGCGGGTTATATCTTAAGAGATCACGATCTTTAAATGTTCCGGGTTCGCCTTCATCTGAATTACAAACGACGTACTTTTGGCCTTCCCCCTTTGGCATGAAGCTCCACTTGAGCCCCGTCGGAAAACCCGCTCCGCCACGCCCGCGAAGCGCGGACTTCTTTACCTCGGCAATTACATCTTCTGAAGATATTCCTTCACTAAGAATTTTTCGAAGCGCTTTATAACCACCTCTTTTCTCATATTCTGTGAGGGTCCAGTTGAGGCCATCAACCCCCTTCATAATCACCGCATCCGGACCGTAACTATCAATGGGGAATGGAGGATTTGACGTTATCATCTCGCTTTCAACTCCTCAACTAACGAATCAACATCGGCTAAGGCAATTTTCCCTCGCATCTCTCGATCATTAATGATCACCACGGGAGCATCTCCACAAGCGCCCATGCATTCGGCCTCCTTCAAAGTCACCGAACCATCCGGAGAGGTCTGATTAAAATCGATCCCAAGTTTCGCCTTCAACTGATCAACCATCTTATTCGCACCTTGCAATGCACACGGCAAATTAGTACAAATTGCTACCTTTGATCGACCGGGTTTTTCCAAGTTATACATGCCATAAAACGTTGCCACCTCCCAAACCGCAATCGGTCGCATACCCAGATATTGTGAAATATCTTCAACGACTGACTCAGAGACCCATCCGACCTCGTTTTGTGCTATCGCTAGCGCAGCCATTACAGCTGACGATTTACGATCCGCGGGATACTTCGCGATCTCTTTGTCAATCGCACGATAAGCTTCTGAGCTTAAAAGTTTTCTGTCGCTCACCGGTCAATCTCCCCAAACACAACATCCTGAGTCCCAATTATAGCGACCAAGTCAGCAATCATATGACCTCGAGTCATCTCGTCTATAGCTGACAAGTGAGCGAATCCAGGCGCTCTAATTTTTAAACGGTATGGCTTATTAGCACCATCGGAAACCAAATAAATACCAAACTCACCCTTAGGCGCCTCCACTGCACAGTAAGTCTCTCCAGGTGGAACATGCATACCTTCCGTAAACAACTTAAAGTGATGAATCAGATCTTCCATGTTCACTTTCATGTCCTCTCGCGAAGGCGGTGCGACTTTGGTGTTACCGGTAATCACTGGTCCCGGGTTACCTCGCAACCAATCAATGCATTGTCTAACGATACGATTTGACTGTCGCATCTCTTCAATTCGCACCAAATAACGATCGTAACAATCTCCGTTCGTTCCAATCGGAACATCAAAATCTACCAGATCGTAAGCATCATAAGGTTGTTTCTTTCGCAAATCCCAAGCAACGCCCGAACCACGAATCATTGGTCCGGTGAACCCCAAGGCCGCGGCCCTTTCTGGAGAAACCACACCAATACCCACAGTTCGCTATTTCCAAACACGATTGTCCGTCAAGAGGGTCTCGTATTCATCCACCTTTGTGGGAAATTTAGTCGTAAAATCCTCAATAAAATCGAGCAATGAGCCCTGTCGATTTTCGTTCAACCGATTAATTTCTTTTTGGTTACGAAATTTTGATGCTTCGTATTTGGGCATGAAGTCTGGTAAATCTCGGTAAACGCCACCCGGCCGATAATAGGCCGAGTGTAATCGTGCTCCTGACACCGCCTCATAACAATCCATGAGATCTTCACGTTCACGAAAGCAATAGAGGAACACTGTCATTGCCCCAACATCTAACGCGTGTGCACCCAGCCACAATAAATGGTTCAATATACGAGTCACCTCGTCAAACATAACTCGTATGTATTGCGCTCGAATCGGCACATCGACACCGAGTAACTTCTCGATTGCCATAACGTAAGCGTGCTCATTACACATCATCGAGACATAGTCCAATCGATCCATGTAAGGCACCGACTGCAAGTATGTTTTGTGTTCGGCTAACTTTTCCGTTCCGCGATGAAGCAACCCAATATGGGGATCAATACGCTCAATGACCTCTCCATCCAACTCAAGCACTAAACGCAGAACTCCATGCGCAGCGGGATGCTGTGGTCCAAAATTCATTGTGTAATTCTTAATTTCAGCCATCTTTTGGCCCTCTACCAGAGAAGCACTTTATAACAAGCCTAAACGTCGCCATAAGAATCCTCCCTGATAACTCTCGGCACAATTTCACGGGGTTCAATCGTTACTGGCTGGTACACCACTCGCTTCTCTACCGGGTCATAACGCATCTCTACATGGCCTGACACCGGAAAGTCCTTCCTGAGCGGATGGCCAACGAACCCATAATCAGTCAACAAACGCCTAAGATCAGGGTGCTCATCAAAAACAATTCCATACAGGTCAAAAGTTTCACGCTCGAACCAATTAGCACTTGGCCAAATATCTACGACAGAGGGAACAGCAGGTTGCTCATCATCCTCGCAATAGACACGTATTCGAAGGCGATGATTTAAATTAGTCGACAATAAATGATAAATTACTGCGAATCGATAAGGCGTTTGGTTGTTTGACGGATAGTCAGCGTAATCCACACCGCACACATCTATCAGTTGGTTAAAGTTAAGTGCTGGCGAATCCCGCAATGCAAGCATGATTGAAGACAGCTCTCCTACCGACGTGACAAGGGTCACTTCATCGCGCCCAGAACAAATCGCCTCGTCCGTCACTTTCAGACTAGACTTGAGTGACTCGACCAAATTTGTATTAACTTGATTCACCTAATTCCTAAATATTCTGTTGTACAGATCAACGGGCAATCGTGTTCGTCCTTTTGATCTTATTCTGCAGTTGAACAATCCCGTACAATAACGCCTCTGCGGTAGGCGGACATCCCGGGACATAAACGTCTACGGGAACAATACGGTCACATCCTCGCACCACAGAATACGAATAGTGATAATAACCGCCGCCGTTGGCGCATGACCCCATCGAAATAACCCAGCGAGGCTCAGCCATTTGGTCGTAAACCCTTCTCAGCGCTGGCGCCATCTTATTACACAACGTTCCAGCTACAATCATGAGATCGGATTGACGCGGGCTAGGCCGAAAAACAACACCGAATCGATCTAGGTCATAGCGCGAAGCTCCCGCGTGCATCATCTCAACAGCACAGCAAGCTAAACCAAAAGTCATGGGCCATAAAGATCCGGTCCGCGTCCAATTCACAACCGCATCGACACTGGTCGTTACAAAACCCTTTTCTTGTATTTCCTCGATAATCATATTTGCAGTGGCCTAATTAATCCCAATCCAGGGCTCCCTTCTTCCATTCATAGACAAATCCCACAACCAACAAAGCGAGAAAAATCATCATTGCAATAAACCCCGCCAATCCAATTTGATCTAGCGCGATGGCCCATGGAAATAAGAACGCGATTTCAAGATCGAAAATGATAAATAAAATAGCCACGAGATAATAGCGAACATCGAACTTTGTACGCGCGTCTTCAAACGCATCAAAACCACATTCATAGGCCGATAATTTCGCTTGGTCAGGATTATGTGACCCGAAGGTGCGACTGAGAACGGCGCCAGCTAAAGGCAAAATCACGCCCACGGCAACGCCGACGATGATAAACAATAATATTGGGAAGTAATCACCTATCATTCAAATACCTTGTACCACATCAAAACATGGCTTACTTACTTATCAGACCTATATTTAACTATTAGTTCGAGCTCAAGAGAATTGATTACTCAAAATATAATTTTGGTGCCGACGGCGAGACTCGAACTCGCACGACTTTCGCCACCGCCCCCTCAAGACGGCGTGTCTACCAGTTCCACCACGTCGGCAATCTCATCCCAAAAACCACCACTGTCATTGTAACGCTCTTCACAAGTGATCAGTTTGGAATCTCATCAACTTTTGACCCTGAACCCTCAATTAAGGAAGAGTCTGGCACCTCTAATTCATCTGAGGAAGTTGCTGGCGCGGTAATCGTTGCTCCTGACATAACACCGACTGATCGGGTTTCCTCAAACTGCAGGAAACTCAGGCTCATACTCGTTATGAAAAAAATAGTTGCAAAAACGGCTGTCACTCGACTCAAAAAATTAGCTGATCCGCTAGATCCAAATAAGCTCCCCGATGACCCACCCCCGAAGGCAGCGCCCATATCCGCACCCTTACCATGCTGCATTAAAACAAGCCCAATCACACCGAGGGCTGCCAGCACGTGCACTACCAAAACAATAGAACTCATAATATTCCGTCAATCATCAAAATGATGCCGCTTAAATTGCTAGACGACAAATTGTCAAAAAATCAATCAGGTTAAGTGAAGCACCACCAATTAACCCACCATCAACGTCTGCTTGCCGAAACAATTTCTCAGCATTATCAGGCTTAACACTGCCACCGTATAAAATCCTCAGCGAGCTAGCAGCGGCTTCGTCAAGCAAGGCAACTTGTTCCCTCAAATACTCATGTACTTCTTGCGCCTGCTCAGGCGATGCAGTCAAACCTGTTCCTATCGCCCATACTGGCTCATACGCCAACACTAATCGCCCTAAATTCTCTAGCCCAATCTGCTCTATGACCGCCTCTAGCTGAGCAGAAATGATCCCGAAGGTCTCTTCCGCCTCTCTTTGTTTTAACGTTTCACCAACACAAACAATCGGCGTAATACCTACACTGAGCAGCTTTCTTGCTTTGATCCCTACTAATTCGTTGGTTTCCGCATAAAAACTGCGACGCTCAGAATGCCCAACAAGTCCAAACGAGACCTCAAAATCGGCGAGCATGCTGCCCGAAATTTCACCCGTGTATGCTCCCGCGTCATGCTCACTGACATTTTGGGCCCCCCAACTGATAATTCCCGCAGCAAGTCGCTCTCGCGCTTGCGCGAGGTAGGGATAGGGCACGCATACCGAAATGTCCAGCTCTGATAAACCATCAGCGACCGCCAAACCATCCAACAGCGCCTCGTTATCGGAGAGAGACCCATTCATTTTCCAATTACCGACAACAAGTTGCTTACGATTCATCCCTAAAACCACTCAAGTAAAACTACTTAATTTTACCTTTTTACTGGGTTTCTGGTCAATGTCGGCAATTACGGTGTAATCGAATCAAAACTCAAAATGAACTGGCTAAACCAAGAACTACGCATCAGCCAAATCGACCGGTGATGTAATCCTCTGTTAAGCGGTGGGCCGGACGAGTAAAGATTTCGTTGGTTTCGCCTACCTCCACAAGTTTCCCAAGATGAAAATAAGCAGTCCGATCAGACACCCGCGCCGCCTGTTGCATGGAATGCGTCACAATCACAATCGTATATTGTTTACGCAATTCGGAAATTAGCTCCTCTACTTTAGCCGTCGCGATGGGATCCAAGGCAGAACAAGGCTCGTCCATCAATATGACCTCGGGACCAACAGCGACTGCCCGAGCGATACATAATCGCTGCTGCTGACCACCTGATAGACTTGTACCTGGTTGGTCTAAACGATCTTTCACTTCACTCCACAACCCCGCCCGCTCGAGCGAACGTTCCACAATCTCATCAAGCTCAACACTATCCTTGGCAAGACCATGAATTCGAGGACCGTAAGCAATGTTTTCAAAAATAGACTTCGGAAAAGGATTTGGTTTTTGAAAAACCATACCGACTCGAGCTCTTAATGAAACCACATCAATCTTAGGGTCATTGATATCGTCCCCGTCGATATTTATATCCCCCTCCATACGACAAATATCGATAGTGTCATTCATCCTGTTATAGCATCGAAGTAATGTCGACTTACCGCAGCCTGACGGCCCTACGAATGCGATTACTTCGCTCGTCCCTACGTCCAGGGTCACATTATCAACTGCCAGTTTATCCCCGTAGTACACACTGACATTGCGTGCGGTCATTCTTGGATTCTTAACGTGCACCTCACCGACCGTTTCGTCAGGCACCTCTCTATCTTGAAAATCCATTGGCTTAATATCAATCACTTCATCAGTCATATGTTTAATCCATTTTTTGTCATTACCATCGACGTTCAAGTTTTTTACGAAGGATGATTGCACCGGCATTCATCGTAATTAAAAAGGCTAGCAGAACAATAATAGCCGCGCTGGTTTTTTGAATGAACATACGCTCCGCGAAATCAGCCCACATAAAAATCTGCACGGGTAGGGCTGTGGCCGGCTCGGTCACACCACCAGGCACATCCACAATAAACGCAACCATCCCTATCATCAAAAGTGGAGCCGTCTCGCCAAGGGCCTGGGCCATGCCGATAATGGTGCCAGTCAACATGCCTGGCAGGGCAGGCGGAATCACATGGTGCAAGATTGTCTGCATCTTCGATGCCCCTACTCCTAATGCAGCGTCTCGAATACTCGGGGGCACCGCCCTAATAGCCGCGCGAGACGAGATAATGATCGTCGGCAAAGTCATCAGCGCTAAAACAATGCCGCCCACGAGCGGAATCGAACGCGGCATCCCAAAAGCGATGATGAAAATTGCAAGGCCCATAATCCCGAATACAACCGATGGGACTGCAGCCAAATTATTGATATTGATTTCTATAATTTCTGTAACCCGATTTTTAGGTGCAATCTCCTCTAAATACACAGCTGTTGCCACACCCAAGGGAAAGGCAATTAATAAACAGACTCCTAGGGTCCATATAGAGCCAATCAAAGCTCCTTTAATACCCGCGATCTCAGCATCTCGGGAAGCCGACCCAGAAAAAAGATAATCACTAAATTCATAGGAAATTAGAGAAGCTTGATTTAGTCTGTCTACAAACTCAATGATTTGATTGTTGATTCGCCTATCTGACTCTGGCGTTTCCCGAGAAATAAACCCGCGCATAAATGAATCAATATCGTCATCAACCGCAAATTTAACCGCAACCTTTTGCCCAATTAGCTCAGGATGTTTTACCGCAAATTCTGCCAACCGGCTTGGTGAACTTGAGGATAATATCGAACGCGCAGCGCGTTTAGCTTTTCGGCCTTCTGGGTTCCCAAGTGCGCTCATCAACGACTCATTAACAAGACCGCGCGCATCACCAGTATACAATGAATCCGGGCTCATATCTCCTTGCGGGTCCATCCGATTCTTGTCTAAGAAAACCTCTAACGTTACGTAATGCTGGAACATGCCAGGTATGCCTTTAGAGAAAATACCCGTAAACAAAAGCACCAAAAATAAAATCGAGCATGTTATTGCCGCTATACCTAGATACTGAAAGCGCCGCTCACTCCGCCCACGCTTTTTCAATGATGCAGCTACCCGCTCGGCAGCCTCTTGAGAACTCAGTAGGCCGCCATCTGTTGATCTAGTCATATTGCTCCCGATATCTCTTCACAATTTGTAGCGCGAAAAAGTTTAGCGCTAAGGTGACAACGATCAAAACCAAAGCTAAGGCAAAAGCAGAGAGTGTTTTTGCAGATTCAAACTCCTGATCACCACTTAATATAGTCACAATTTGTGACGTCACTGTTGTCACAGCATCCAAAGGATTAAAGGATAAGTTTGCGGCTAAGCCGGCCGCCATCACCACGATCATTGTTTCACCAATCGCACGGGATACAGCGAGAATAATAGCAGCAACGATTCCGGGTAGGGCAGCGGGTAGCACGACCTGACGGATTGCCTCACTTTTTGTTGATCCCAAACCGTAGGCCGCGTCTCGCAAAGATTGAGGGACCGCGTTAATCACATCGTCAGACAACGAGGAAACAAATGGAATTATCATAATCCCCATAACAAGCCCTGCTGCTAAGGCAGACTCTGAAGCGACCTCGATACCCAAGGAAGCCCCAACCGATCTAACAAAGGGGGCAACAGTTAATGCGGCGAAAAACCCATAAACTACGGTTGGAACACCTGCCAAAACTTCAAGTAATGGCTTAACAACTGAGCGCGTCTTCAAGCTTGCGTACTCCGCGAGATAAATAGCACTGAATAAACCAATGGGCACAGCAACTGTAATCGCAACCGCTGATATTAAAAAAGTTCCAGCGAACATGGGCAGCATGCCATACGTTGCAGTGCCACCACCCGAACCAGCTCGCTCCGCTCCTTCGAATTGAGGGTTCCACTCAACCCCGAAAATAAAATCCTGAATCGGTATTAATTTAAAAAATCGAATCGACTCAAACAATACAGAAAGCACTATGCCAATGGTCGTAAATATCGCGATCGAAGAGCACGCTATGAGTGCCCATAAAATAATACGCTCCACGCCATTACGCGCTCGGAATGTCGGGCTGATTTGCCTATAGGCAAAAATTCCGGCGACCAAAGAGCATCCGATGGTAACTGAAGCAATAACCAGATCAGCGACTTTTTGCCACCCGATCCAAGCACTAGCAGCTGCCTCAACCCAGGGCTCTTGAACCCCAAAACGAACACCCTCGACTAGATTCATGACTTTAGTAAACGCTATCGCACGCACTACCACGTCCCCATCGAGCACATCCGATGGGTAGAACTGCTTGAGCATGGATTTAAAGAGGAAATCATCTCCCAAAGACAGGAAAATTAGGAGAAGGAGTGCAGGCACCGTGGCAACCAAACCTGTCCAGAATCCATAATATCTTGGCAGTGAATGCAACTTAACCGAGCCGAGCGCCCATTGCCTTCTACCCCAGTGTTGTCCCAGGTAAAAATAAATCGCGCCAATAATGAGCAACGGAAGAATTAGACTTGTTAACGACACCGTAATGCGTCCTTTAAAATGAGAAAGAGCCAGCTTTCAGCCAAAAGCTGGCTCCTTAACCAAACACCTCTGACCATTTAATCTTACTTGAGGTCGCCCTTCTTGAGAACTGGTAGATCATTCATCCGATCCATCATTTCTTTTCGTTCAACCTTGGACATAGGTATCATACCAGCATCCGCAAGAACGCCATCATCACCCCAATGTTTCGTCCACTCTGTCATGTATTTTTCGATCCCTGGAACAACGCCGATATGAGCGTGCTTCACATAGAAGTATAGGGCTCTAGAAGCCTTGTACTTTCCTGATCCGATCGCGTCAAACGTTGGCGCCACACCATCAAGAACGGCACCCTGAACGGTATCAGTATTTTGATCTAAATAAGAGAATCCAAAGATTCCAAAAGCATTAGGATCTTCGTTTAACTTTTGAACGATCAAGTTATCTTGCTCACCAGCCTCGATATAAGCGCCATCCGTACGCATTGCCCGACATTTTTTACCCTTTTTATCGCCACGCTCCACAGATAATGCTTTCGCGACCTTATCTTTACCACAGTAAGACTTTTGATTAATCAGTTCAGCAAATGACGCGCGTGTTCCCGATGTGGTTGGTGGTCCATAAACTCGGATGGCAATATCCGGATATGCAGCGTTTAATTCAGACCACTTCTTATAAGGATTTGGTATCCATTTTTTGCCAGAAGCATCTGGTACTTCAGCAGTTAATGCCTTACCCAAATCGGCTCTAGAAATCTCTAGAAGGGGTGATTTTTTCGAATTAGACAACACAATCCCGTCGTAACCCACTTTAATTTCGGTAACGGCAACGCCATTCGCATCGCAGTATTTAAGCTCTTTAGCCTTCATTCGAGATGATGCATTTCCGATATCAATAAATTGCGTTCCAATTCCATCACATACACCTTTTTTACCCACAGAAGATCCACCGGACTCAACAATAGGGGTTTTTATGGCAGGATTTTGACCTAGTTTTTCTGCAACAATCGTCGCAAAAGGAAATACCGTTGAAGAACCGGCTAACGATACATAATCACGCGCAACAGCTGGTGCAGTCATAGCGACAGAAACGACAGCTGCGGTTAAAAGACGAAAAGACATTTAAAACTCCTTAGTAAGGTTGTATAACGACAAAATAGGCTTGAAACGTTAAATTACTTTTAGCTCTGGTCTATTTATACCTATGGTGTGTTACACCAAGGTTACAACCTAAATATTCTATTTTTTACGTCAAAAATATAAGATTTAGTAGGTATTGTTTTCGCGCATGATATTCATTGCACTTCTTTAATTATTAAGCCAATAGCGTCGGATAACCCCTTGACTGCGTCCGCGACAGCATCCTTGCATTCACCTTCAACCATAACTCGCAACAAAGGCTCTGTTCCTGATGCTCGGATGAGTACTCTATACTTAGATCCCAGCCTCTCTTCAGTCGCCTTGCCCAACGCCCGCACTCGCATCATTTGCCGCTCATTCAACTTATCCTTGAGCCGAAGGTTATGAAGTATCTGAGGATATAGCTCTACCGAAGACAAGCACTGCCCCAAGGACTGACTGCGTTCGCGCAAAACGGCGAGAACCTGAAGCGAGGAGACAATACCATCGCCTGTCGTGTGTTTATCAAGACAAATAATGTGGCCCGACCCCTCCCCACCTAACACCCACTGATTCTCGATTAGTTTTTCGTAGACGTAACGATCTCCAACCGCTGAACGTACGAATGGGATATTTAATGCCTTAAATCCATTTTCGATTGCCAGATTGGTCATCAAGGTACCAACTACGCCGCCTTGATTATGCATTTTTCGATGGCTGGCAATCACATACAAAAGTTGATCGCCATCAAAAATCGTCCCGTCAGAATCAATCATTGTTAGCCTGTCACCATCGCCATCAAAACTAATACCAATCTCTGCCCTTTCTGAGCAGACTCGTTCTCGCAAGGCATCGGGGTATAAGGTGCCACAATTGAGATTAATGTTGGTGCCATCCGGAGCATCGCACATGACAATAACCGTTGCGCCAAGCTCTTCAAATACAGCTGGTGCAACCCGATACGTCGCGCCATGCGCGCAGTCCAGCACTATCCGCATCCCGGACAGATCACAGTTTTGAGGGAAAGTGCTTTTACAAAACTCCGTATATCGCCCAGCCGCATCAACCACTCTTTTAACCTTACCTATATCCTCAGAAATGACGCTATCCGCCCCCTTAATCAGGTGCTGCTCAATGTCAAATTCAATAGCGTCTGACAGCTTATTACCTTCGGCCGAAAAGAATTTCACTCCGTTGTCCTCGTAAGGGTTGTGCGATGCCGAAATTACAATTCCAGCATTCAAACGCATAACTCGCGTCAAATAGGCTACCCCCGGCGTTGGGAGAGGTCCTGCAAGAAGTACGTCAACACCAGCGGCCACCAAACCCGATTGAAGCGCTGACTCGAGCATGTAACCAGACAATCGCGTATCTTTTCCAACCAGCACCTTCGCTCGACCAGACGAATCCGCCGAGGATTGCTTTGAAAAGACTTTCCCCGCAGCAAAGCCCAAACGCATCATAAATTCAGGCGTTATGGGGTCCTCTCCCACCACACCCCTTATACCGTCGGTTCCAAAATATTTTCTACTTCTAGTCACTTACATTGCTCCGAAAGCGTTCCCTCTGAAAAAAACTGCCAAGCCACAAGGGCGTCTCTTGTTTCATTGACATCATGCACACGAACAATATCAGCCCCTTGGCCCACAGCAAAAATCGCTGCTGCGACACTGGATCCCAATCGGTCTGCAGGATCTTGCTTTTCGGTAATAAGCCCTAACATCGACTTTCGCGATAACCCTACCAGTATAGGGCAACCGAGCTCACGGAACTTGGTTAACTTCGTCAATAAGGACACGTTATGCTCTAGCTTCTTACCGAAACCAAATCCTGGATCAACCACAATTTGACCTGAACCTACTCCAGCCCGAACTAAAGCCGTGACCTTTTTGTTCAAGTAATCGAACACTTCTTCAACAACGTTGCTGTACCTCGGATTATCTTGCATGTCTCCTGGCGAACCCTGCATGTGCATCACACAAATTCCCACCCCAGTTCTCGCCACCAGAGAAGCCACCTCCGGAGTCTGCGCGCCCGAGACATCATTCACCAAACAGGCGCCGCCATCAATCGCCTCTTGCATTACTTCAAGTTTTTGCGTATCGATAGAAACCGGAATATCCAATCGAGATAATTCCTTTATTACCGGAATAACCCTTGACCGCTCTAAAGACAAAGATATTTGTTTTGCTCCAGGCCGAGTCGATTCTCCGCCCACATCTATTATGTCCGCACCAGCAGCAAGTAACTTCTTCGCTTGCTGAACAGCGACTTCAGGATCAAGGTTTTTACCTCCATCAGAAAACGAATCTGGGGTGATGTTCAGCACACCCATGATCATTGGCCGGCTTAACTGGAAGCGACGAGTGCCCCAAGTGACATCATGTTCCATTAGCTTCTCTCACTTGGAGCCCTTCATTTTCAACTGCCAAAGTCGCATAGGACTAAGTGTTTAACAAAACCGATAAACTAAGCTTCCTCTGCCGGTCTCGTTGTTGCCTCCGGACTAGACACGTCAGGCGGGGTTTTCGGCTCCTCTGGCTTTTGGGTCGGCTTAGGCGGCCTTGGCTGGCGCCCCTCCATAATGTCGTTAACCTGATCAGCATCGATCGTTTCCCATTCAAGCAAAGTCTGAGCCATCAATTCAACTTTATCCCGATTTTCCTCGATCAAACTACGAGCTAACGCGTATCGCTCGTCTATTATTTTCTTTATTTCGTTGTCAACTCTTTGCATCGTTGCTTCAGAAACGTTTTTCGTTGTTGTCACTGAACGCCCTAGAAACACCTCGCCTTCGTTTTCTCCAAACACCATGGTTCCGAGTTCCTCACTCATTCCCCATTGAGTGACCATACGTCGGGCCATATCTGTAGCCCGCTCAAAATCATTAGAAGCCCCGGTTGTCATTTGCTTCATGAAGACCTCTTCTGCAATACGTCCCCCAAACAGCACTGCTATATTTTGCAGAATTTGCTCTTTATCCATGCTGTAACGATCCTCCTGAGGCAGTTGCATCGTCAGGCCTAGCGCGCGTCCTCTAGGAATAATCGTAACTTTATGAACCGGATCAGTCCTCGGTAGTAACCTGGCTACAACCGCGTGCCCAGACTCGTGATAAGCCGTATTCTTTCTTTCCTCCTCAGGCATCACCATTGAACGTCGCTCGGCACCCATCATTATTTTATCTTTTGCGCTTTCGAAATCGGACATCTCAACGAGACGCTTGCTTGCTCGCGCCGCAAATAATGCTGCCTCATTGACCAAATTAGCTAAATCTGCCCCTGAAAAACCTGGTGTCCCACGCGCCAAAATATCCGCCTTTACATCTGGGTCCATCGGTACTTTCCGCATGTGCACCATGAGTATTTGTTCTCGCCCGCGAATGTCTGGGAGTGGGACAACGACCTGACGGTCAAAACGACCAGGACGGAGTAAAGCGGGATCTAAAACGTCGGGTCGGTTAGTAGCCGCAATCACAATGACACCCATTCCAGTTTCAAATCCATCCATTTCAACGAGTAACTGATTTAGTGTTTGCTCTCGTTCATCGTTTCCACCTCCGAGACCAGCGCCTCGCTGACGCCCTACAGCGTCAATTTCGTCAATAAATAATATACAAGGAGAATTTTTTCTAGCATTTTCAAACATGTCCCGTACGCGAGCAGCACCAACACCCACGAACATTTCTACAAAATCCGAACCAGATATAGAAAAGAAAGGAACCTTCGCCTCGCCAGCAATCGCCTTAGCGAGGAGCGTTTTACCAGTACCCGGAGAGCCCACCATCAAAACACCTCTAGGAATACGACCTCCGAGTTTTTGAAATTTACCGGGATCCCTAAGGAAGTCCACCAACTCAGAAACCTCTTCTTTTGCCTCATCACATCCCGCAACGTCTACAAAAGTTATCCCGTTGTTTGTGTCATCGAGCAATCTCGCCTTGCTTTTGCCGAAAGAAAATGCGCCGCCTTTACCGCCCCCTTGCATTTGACGCATAAAAAAGATCCAAACACCAATTAACAGAAGCATTGGGAACCAGGAAACAAAAATATTCATCAAAAGGGAAGGTTCCTCTTCTGGCTTCGCCTCCACTTCAATTCCCGCTTTTAATAAGTCAGATACCAACCAAGGATCTGAGGGGGAATAAACGCTGTATCGTTGTCCGTCTGACTTCTGGACCGTAAGGTTACGGCCATCAATGGTAACGCCATCGACACCGCCGGAATTAACGTCTTGGATGAAGCGGGAATATGGGACAGACGACTGTTGCTGTTGACGCGCACTGAATTGATTAAAACCCGTCATTAAAACGAGTGCGATTACAAGCCATACTGCTATATTTTTAAACGTATTATTCAATTTTTACTCCTACCTTCCAATCATTCGGACTTTTTCCGAAACCGTATTAACTCACTATTCTAGACCGATTTCACTCAACTATAGTTCCAATCAGCCTATTTTGTTCAATCCAACGATAAAAAATTCGCTGGATCGATCACGTGACGCTTGAGGCTTTCTTCGGTGAACTTTGCGAAAAACAGATCTAACGCTGTTACAAAATTCCTGACTGCCTTCACCCTCAAAACACTTAACGACTATGCTACCGCCCCTTCTCACATAATTTTGTGCAAAATCTAACGCCAATTCTGCCAAATTCAGCCATCGCGACTGATCCACCGACTTCACCCCAGTAATATTGGGGGCCATATCAGAAATTACAAGGTCAACTCCGCGATTTGTTAATTCCGCTTCAATCGCATCCAGCGTTTTCTGTTCTCCGAAATCACCACAAATGACTTTTACCAAAGGTAATTCTCGTATCTCTAATAAATCAACAGCAACCACCAAACCATCCCCTTGCATTTGCTTTGATACGACCTGGCTCCAGCCCCCTGGCGCAGCACCCAAATCTACAACCACCATACCAGGCTGTGCTAATTCATCTTTTTCTAGAAGCTCAATTAATTTAAACGAAGCTCGCGAACGCCAACCTTCCGTATTCGCCCTTTTAACAAATGGGTCAGATACATGCTCCTGCATCCAATTCTTTTTACGTTTTGGCATTTGTGAGTAACTTATTCAATCCATTGAGATTACAATAACGACTCTAATTCAAACACACTTTAGGAACAGCAGTGAACCCTGTAGCAGAAAAACTTAAACGCGAACTCAAGGCTAAAGCCCACCACCTGAATCCTGTTGTCACGATTGGTGATAAGGGGCTCAGCAAACCAGTGCTGAAGGAGCTCAATCTAGCATTGAACGCGCATCACCTAATTAAAGTACGAATCCACTCTGACGATCGCAACGAACGCAACGCCATCATGTCTGAAATCGCAAAGTCCCTGGATGCAACACCTATTAATCATATCGGAAAGGTCTTAGTTATTTACCGAAAAAATGAAGAAAAGGCTGAGTAGTTACAGATGTTTCGTACAATTTTGATGCTAATTCAAGATTAAGTTTCAAACATATTGTACGGCTAATATCTCGTACTCTCTGACTCCACCGGGCGCGTCAACCTCTGCAACATCACCCTCCTGCTTACCAATTAGCGCCCGCGCGATAGGAGAATTAACCGAAATCTTTCCGCCCTTTATGTCTGCCTCATCCTCTCCCACAATTTGATAAGTCACCTCTTGATCAGACTCTAAATCAGACAAATTTACCGTGGCACCAAAAACGCAACGTCCTTCCGCGTCAAGTTCAGCAGGATCGATAATTTGTGCATTAGATAATTTTCCTTCTAACTCAAGAATACGACCTTCAATAAAACTCTGACGCTCTTTTGCAGCATCATATTCGGCATTTTCAGACAAATCACCGTGGGCTCTAGCTTCTGAAATCGCATTGATAACTGCGGGTCTCTCTTCGCTTTTCAATTGATGCAATTCGTTGCGAAGCTTCTCCGCCCCTGATATTGTGAGAGGCACCTTTGACATACCGACAATCCTTAATAGTTTAGATAAACGAGTACAGAATACTCAGTTAATAGAGGCATGGGAATCTTGAAGAGAATAAACCTTCATATCCGTCATCTGACTGATTCCATAGCTCGCCGCTCTTGCCCCAGCAACGGTTGTGAAGTACGTAACACGGCCCTGTAACGCTGTTCTCCTTATTGAATAAGAGTCTCTAATAGAGGTCTGACTATCATCTACAGTGTTAATAATCATTGCAATCTCGCCGTTCTTAATCATATCCACTACGTGCGGCCGCCCCTCGGTTACCTTATTTACTCGTTCAGCACGGAGTCCATGTTCGGCGAGTGACTTTGCGGTGCCGTTTGTAGCTATTAATTCAAAACCTATTTCGGATAGCCGGCGAGCTATATCAACAAGATTATTCTTATCTTGATCGCGAACGCTCATGAACGCTTTACCGGAGGTAGGCAACAAAACGCCAGCGGCTAACTGTGATTTTACAAAAGCTTCAGAAAAAGATTTACCTACACCCATAACCTCTCCAGTAGACCGCATCTCTGGACCGAGGATGGTATCAACGCCGGGAAATTTAATAAAGGGAAATACCGCCTCTTTCACGGAATAATACGGTGGTACGATCTCGGATGTTGCTCCTATTTGCGCCAATGTTTTGCCTGCCATACAGCTTGCTGCGACCTTAGCTAGAGGACGACCAATAGCTTTTGACACATAAGGTACTGTTCGCGACGCACGCGGATTAACCTCGAGAACAAAGACATCTTCATTCTGAATAGCGAATTGTATATTCATCAACCCAACGACTTTTAGCCCCTTCGCGAGCTCAACGGTTTGACGTCGCAGCTCATCCTGAAGCGCTGAAGACAGGCTGTACGGCGGGAGCGAACAAGCAGAATCTCCGCTATGAACGCCCGCCTGCTCAATGTGCTCCATAATCCCGCCAATCACCACATCATCGCCATCAGAAATCGCATCAACATCGACCTCTATCGCATCATTTAAAAAACGATCTAAAAGAACAGGACTATCATTACTGACTTTAACAGCCTCTCTCATATACCGTTCAAGATCAGATTGCTGATGTACGATCTCCATTGCTCTACCCCCTAAAACATAGGATGGACGCACGACAAGTGGATAGCCAATTTCCTGAGCCAGTTGTATCGCCTCCTCGGGGTCTCTAGCCGTTCTATTGGGAGGTTGCTTTAAACCAAGATCCGATAGTAACTTTTGAAATTTTTCCCGGTCCTCAGCCCAATCAATCATTTCTGGGCTAGTGCCGATGATTGGAACACCCGCGGCATGTAACCCCGCGGCCAATTTAAGTGGCGTTTGACCACCATACTGAACAATGACACCCTTAGGTCTCTCTACGTCGACAACTGCTAACACATCTTCCAGTGTAAGTGGCTCAAAATACAACCGATCAGATATATCGTAATCGGTAGAAACAGTCTCCGGATTGCAATTCACCATGATCGTTTCAAAACCATCTTCGCGAAGCGCTAGGGAAGCGTGAACGCAACAATAGTCGAACTCAATGCCCTGTCCAATTCTATTTGGTCCGCCACCGAGAACCATGATTTTGTCGCGGCTCGAGGGCCTTGATTCACACTCCTCCTCATATGTGGAGTACATATACGCCGTATTCGTATCAAACTCCGCAGCGCAAGTATCCACCCTCTTGAACACTGGACGTATCGAGAGCGAATTTCGTAAATCACGCACGTCACCCTCATTGAGACCTAACAATTTTGCTATTCGTCGGTCCGAAAAACCCTTTTGCTTTATACGCCTCAGTGTTGTTTTATCGAGGTCTTTAATAGCCGCATTCGCAATTTCACGTTCTTCCAGTATTAAGTCCTCTATAAAAACAAGGAACCATGGATCAATATGCGTTATGTCATAAATTTCATCTGAACCCAAACCAAGACGGAAAGCATCGGCAACATACAAAATTCGCTCTGGTCCTGGCTCTGTAATCTCACGCCTTACGACTTCAATGTCATCTGAACGCTCGTCTAACCCGTCAATTCCAGTTTCTAGCCCGCGCAGAGCCTTTTGGAAAGACTCTTGAAAAGTCCTTCCGATGGCCATCACCTCTCCAACAGATTTCATCTGGGTTGTGAGTCGTGAATCTGCTCGCGGAAACTTCTCAAAAGCAAACCGAGGTATCTTCGTGACCACGTAATCAATAGTCGGCTCGAATGAGGCAGGCGTTTCTCCACCAGTTATATCGTTCTTGAGCTCATCCAACGTAAAACCAACTGCGAGCTTTGCCGCGACCTTAGCAATCGGGAAACCGGTCGCTTTAGACGCTAGAGCTGAGGAACGAGAAACTCGCGGATTCATCTCTATGACCGTCATACGACCGTCATCAGGATTAATTGCAAATTGCACATTTGAGCCGCCGGTATCTACGCCAATCTCACGCAAAACTGCTATAGAAGCATTCCGCATAATTTGATATTCTTTGTCCGTGAGTGTCTGCGCTGGCGCAACAGTAATCGAGTCTCCGGTATGCACGCCCATTGCATCCAAGTTCTCTATCGAACAGATGATAATGCAGTTGTCCGACCGGTCACGGACGACCTCCATCTCATACTCTTTCCAACCGATCACCGACTCCTCGATTAAAACTTCCTTAGTTGGAGAAGCGTCCAAGCCTCTTTCGATGATATCGACGAACTCTTCCTTGTTATATGCAATACCACCACCGGCTCCGCCCATTGTAAAAGAGGGCCTAATAATCGCCGGATAACCAATCAATGCCTGAACTTGAATCGCCTCCTCCAAGCTATGCGCTATCATTGACCGTGGACTATCAAGGCCGATTTTAGTCATGGCCGCCTTAAATTTCTCTCGATCCTCAGCCTTATCGATCGCCTCTTTACTAGCGCCGATCATATCGACAGAGTACTTCTCTAATACTCCATGTTTAGCCAGATCTAGGGCACAATTAAGGGCGGTCTGGCCACCCATGGTGGGCAGCAATGCATCCGGCTGCTCAGTGGCGATAATTTTCTCTAAGACCTGCCAAGTTATCGGCTCTATATATGTTACGTCTGCTAACTCCGGATCAGTCATTATCGTAGCCGGATTTGAGTTAACCAGAATTACTCGATAACCCTCTTCCCTGAGAGCTTTACATGCCTGAGCACCAGAATAGTCAAACTCACAAGCCTGCCCAATCACAATCGGACCCGCGCCTATGATAAGTATTGATTGAATATCTTCTCTTTTTGGCATGAATCGTCCCAACGCTCCCTAAAGCTTATTTTTAATTATTTTTGGTTTGATCAATATTTTTCGTAAAACGGTCAAACAGGTAATCGACATCATGAGGGCCAGGACTCGCCTCAGGATGACCTTGAAATGAAAAGGCAGGCGAGTCAAGGTGCTCAATGCCTTGTAAACTTCCGTCAAATAAAGAGATATGCGTAGCTTGAATCTCATTCGGTAGCGAATCTTGATCAACCTCAAACCCATGATTTTGACTAGTGATCAGAACCTGTCCTGTGCGAAGATCTTTGACTGGATGATTAGCGCCATGGTGACCAAATTTCATTTTTCGAGTTTTAGCGCCACTCGCGATCGCGAGCAATTGATGCCCAAGACAAATCCCGAATATTGGTACGCCGTCGATCAATAATTGCTTAATCGCCTCAACCGCATAAATACAAGGTTCTGGATCACCTGGGCCGTTTGACAAAAAGACACCGTCGGGACTCAATTTGAGGACTTCTTTTGCACTGGTCGTCGCTGGAACAACGGTCACACGACAACCCCTCGAAACCAACATCCGGAGTATATTACTTTTTACGCCGAAATCGTAAGCGACCACATGTCTCTTTGCTTCGGTTTTGCTAACAGCCTCTGGATTTAATGACCACTGCGGCTGATTCCACTCATAGGGACTATCACAAGTCACCTCGATCGCCAGATCACTTCCTCCTAGCCCAGGAAAAGAGCGAACACGTGCCATGAGCTCCTCATCGTTGACCACTCCAGTTCCTATCGCTCCTCGCAAGGCGCCCTTCTCGCGGAGCAATCTAGTTAACTTTCGAGTATCAATGCCGGCGATCGCTGGAACATTTTGCGCTTTCATCCACTCACTCAGCGAACTCGTGGACCGAAAATTACTTGCTCTCAAAGGTAAATCGCGGATAACGAGTCCCGCTGCGCGCGCGCAAATTGACTCCATGTCCTCGTCATTACAACCAACACTCCCCACATGAGGATACGTTAGTGTCACAATCTGATTTTGATAGGAGGTGTCAGTAAGGATTTCCTGATAACCAGTCATCGAAGTATTAAAAACAACCTCACCAACGGCGGGTTTATCCGCTCCAATAGACAAACCCTGAAATACGGTTCCATCCTCGAGGACCAAGATCGCTGGATCACATTTTTGATACGACAATCGACCTCCAAGGATAAATTTTGAGTGGGGGACGCCGTGCCCTTGGGACACTTGCAAAAAGCGGGTGGAATCGTTGAACGTTCCCCCCGCTGGGGTCCCATTATACAGGCGTATAGAACAATCGATCAATCTCTATGACCGGCTAAATGCTTAAAATAATAATTCCCGACAAAGTCAGTGTCATTATTTTAAAACGTCAAAAACCTTATTAACCGTCTAAAACATCCTGCATATCGAAAAGGCCATCTTTTTTCCCGGATAAAAACTTCGCAGCTCTCAAAGCACCCACCGCAAAATTACTCCGGTCAGAAGCTTTATGAATGATCTCCATTCTTTCTCCCGTTCCAGCAAATACAGCAGTGTGCTCTCCAATAATATCTCCAGCTCTCACCGTAGAAAAACCAATTGTCTTTGACTTACGGGAGCCCGTATGGCCCTCACGCGCATAAACTGCACAATCGGAAAGGTCTCTTCCCAACGATTCTGCGATAACCTCCCCCATCCTTAACGCTGTTCCAGATGGTGCATCAACTTTATGCTTGTGATGAGCTTCGACAATCTCAACGTCATACTCATCACCCAAGGCAGTTGACGCTATTTTTAATAGTCTCAACAACACGTTAACACCAAGACTCATGTTTGGCGCCATCACAAGAGGTATGGTTGCCGAAGCCGTGCTTATAGATTCTTTCTGAGCGCTAGTAAACCCTGTTGTTCCGATAACCATCGCAGTATTGTTGGACATGCACACGCTCATGTGATCAATCGTTCCTTCCGGCCGAGTAAAATCTATCAATACATCCGCGCTACTCGTGACAGCATCGATATCTGAGGATATAACCACCCCGGAGTCAAACCCAAGTAGTCCTCCCGCATCCTTACCTAAGCAAGAATTACCTGGGACCTCAAGAGCGCCAACTAAGGCCAGGGCGTCATCATCTCTAATACAACCAATTAACGCGCGCCCCATTTTCCCAGATGCGCCGCAAACGGCAATTTTCAGTTTATCCATAACAAATCTCCGCTCTCCGCCCCTGGCAGTCTATAGATAGTCGATACAATTTACGTCTTGCTTATTGGTCCGTCCAGCCCTCTACTGTCACATCACCTTCTAATCGTTTCAGTTGATCTTGCTCAAAGACAACGACAATTGTTCGCTCTCGCCTAACATCGCCAGCTGCTCCAGCTAAATAAACATAATTCCAATTATCAGGCGTCAGGGGATCAATCACCAGCGGCGTACCTAAGATAAAGGTAACCTGGTCCTTTGTCATATCCGGCTTTAGCTTCATCAACATTTCTTCATCTAGATAGTTGCCCTGCCGAACCTCTAGTTTGTAAGGTGACAAGAAGCATGATGACAAAGTGAGCACAAGAGCTAAAGCGCTCAAACACTGGAGGATAGCTACATACATCCGATTCATATTATTTTTAGACCTGAAAGGTTAGTCAATAAGTAACAAAGACGTTATGATAGGCTAAACTCAAAGAAATTACACTGCGATGAAAACACCACTAGATCTCAAAAATATGGGGCTCAAGGCCACCCTACCTCGCCTAAAAATTCTAAATGTATTTGAGACGTCATCGGCAGGACACCTTTCCGCAGAGGACGTATACAGAGTGCTCCTAGATGACGAGATGGACATAGGACTAGCCACCATCTATCGAGTACTCACTCAATTTGAGCAGGCAGGCATTCTCATTCGACATCACTTTGAATCCGGTAAGGCTGTTTATGAACTTGACCAAGGAGAGCATCACGACCATTTGGTGTGTAATCAATGTGGTCGCGTAGAGGAGTTCTATGATGAAGAAATCGAACTCAAGCAAACTAAAATTGCTAAAGATAGGGGATTCGAAATCATCGGCCATTCTTTGCAGATATACGCCGACTGCACAAAACTAAACTGTCCTCATAAAGGAAAGACGTAAGAAGAAACAGAAGTAACGAGTTACGATAATGACGAATTAATAAGTTCGCGAGCATGGGCTTTAGCTTGCTCTGTAACAACCTCTCCGGCTAACATTCTCGCGATTTCATCAACGCAATCTTTTGGATTAAGTTTTTGCAGCAGCGTACTCGAAGCTGTTTTTGACTGAGTTTTGGAGACCTTCCAATGCGAGTCGCCTAGGGCCGCCACCTGAGGTAAATGGGTCACACACAGCACTTGAGCGCGGCGGCCAACTGTTTTAAGCATTCTCCCAACCGTTTCAGCCACTGCACCGCCCACCCCCGAGTCTACCTCATCGAATATTACCGTTGGAACGGCAGAATCTTGATGGACTACGGATTGTATCGCCAAAGAAATTCTCGACAACTCACCGCCCGATGCCACTTTACCCACTAGCTTAGCTTCAGCACCAGGATTAGTAGACACATAAAAGGCTATTTGCTCAAGGCCCGTAGCCCCGGGTTCGCCTTTGGGAATTAGTCGAGCCTCAAATCGAACCCCAGACATTGCTATATCTGCAAGTGCGTCATTAACCTTTTGCGTCAATTCAATAGATGACCTTCCTCGATCCGAGCTTAATTGACGAGCCGTCTCAAAATATTTCTCTCTCGTTTGAGCCTCTGCCCTACGAAGCTCCTCTAAATTAGCATGTGAAGACACCTTTTTTAGCTCAGCCTGAACACTCAAATTCAACTCATCTAACTCATCCGGCTTTACACTATATTTACGCGCATACCTCTGTACTTCAGCAATTCTTCTGTCAAGGACATCGGCTAAACCGGGATCAAAATCCAACGATTCCGCGTACCGACGTAGGTCTCGGTTAAGTTCTTCAAGTTGGATCTCCAGGCCCTCCAGGTCTTTCAGCATTGCATCAACTTGCGGATCTATCTCTACCACTCGAGTGAGGCTAGATCGAATATTAGTCAGAATAGTTAGGATATTTTGCTCGTCGTCACCGAGCATATGAACCGATTGATTTGCTGCGTCGATCAATTCACTCATGTTGCTGACCTTACGATGCTGGTCCAAGGTTTGAATCCATTCCTCGCCAGAAAATCCCAAAGCATCCAGATCCCTTTGCGTCTCTAGCAACTCTTCAGTTCTTTGTTTTATGGCTTCGGATTGTTCTAAACATTGATTCAACTTAGTTTTTTCAGATTGCCAGCTCCTCCAAGCTCCTTCGACCGACTTAACTGCGTTCGACAAATGGCCAAAAGAATCTAAAACCTGACTATGTGTGGAGGAATCAACCAAAGAGTAGTGTTCATGCTGGCCATGAATATCGATTAGCAGGCCTCCTAACGTTCTAAGTTGTTTTACCGTAACGGGTATCCCGTTAATCCAAGCTCGCGATCGGCCTGCCGTATCAATTACTCGTCTTAATACACAATCTTCATCGCCTAAATCACCCTCTTCCAAATACGAACAAACATCAGGCAAGTTGGATATGTCGAACTCCGCAACAATATCGGCTCGACTTGCGCCAGACCTGATACTACCCGCATCAGAACGACCACCTAAGATTAGGCTAATCGCGCCAAGTAAAATGGATTTACCCGCTCCCGTCTCTCCCGTGAGCACAGTAAAACCCGGATCTAGGCCGAGCTCAATAGAATCGATTAACACGTAATCCTTGACTGTTAAACGGACCAACATGGAAGATCTTCCCGCAAAATTACGACCCCATTGTCCCAGCCCAGTGTAGCTTCTCTCGAAGCGTACCAAAATAATCGTGTCCACTTGGATGAACCAGCCTAACTCTCGGAGTCGCCACTTCAATCCTTAACCTGCCACCCTCACCAATGTTTAAATGGGTATGACTGTCGATGTGCACACGGGCATCGATAGCCTCTATCAACTCAATCTCTATCTTGGAGGTCCCTGAAATAACGATAGGCCTATTCGACAAAGAATGTGGGCACACAGGAACAAGTAGAATGCAATCCACTCCCGGCGCGATAATGGGACCACCAGCGGAAAGTGCATAAGCAGTGGACCCAGTTGGAGTTGAAACGACCAGCCCGTCAGACCTAAGGTTATAGGCAAACTCACCATCAATAGTTACTTTCATCTGAATCAGACTGCCACTCTCTCCCTTGCCAATTGAAACATCGTTCAAAGCCCAAATCCCGATCTCAGGCTCGCTCTCCGTGCTCACCTCAAGGACAGCGCGGTTATCCGTAATATATTCCCCCCTTTGAACCGCACGCAAACTGGCCACCATCTTATTCAAAGAAATGTCTGCCAGAAAGCCTAGTCGGCCCAGGTTGATGCCTAGCAAAGGCACATTATGCATAGCTACCGTCCGCGCTAGACCGAGCAACGTGCCATCGCCGCCAAGCACCACTACTAAATCGCTACGGCTGACCACATCATCTATCGGTCCGCATTCCACGTTAATTTCAGTAAGTTGCTGCGCAGTCATATCGTCAACTAAACAATCAACGCCCTCTCCTTGCAAAAAACCAATAATCTGGGAGACTGGACGCTGAACCTCAGCACTCTTATATTTACCGACTATACAAACTCGATTAAATTTATTCATATTTACGTTATACACGAGACATGATTCGCATCATCGCAAATTCTACAGGATAAAAAAAACCAAATCGAAGACAAAAAGTTTGTAGAATGAAACCATGATGAACGAAAGATCGCGAATTTTACTGAAATCGCTTATCGAGAAGCACATTTCAGATGGCCAGCCTATAGGATCTCGACAGCTAGCTAAATCCTCGGGTTTAGAACTGAGTCCGGCCAGTATTCGAAACATTATGGCTGATCTTGAAGAAATGGGTTTTATAGCGAGTCCGCACACCTCAGCAGGCCGAATCCCAACACCACTGGGATACCGCTTGTTTGTTGACTCACTGCTCACCGTCCAGCCACTGGACACAATAGAGTTGCATGAGATCGAGGACCAATTCCGACCGGATAGTGCTAATCGACTGATTTCCACAGCGTCTCAGCTACTATCTAATCTCACTCAGTTCGCCGGCGTGGTAAAATCACCAGCGCGCCAAAGTAGCTCATTTCGACATATCGAGTTTGTTTCCCTATCCGACCAACGCATTTTACTGATTGTAGTCACTCCGGACGGAGACGTTCAAAATAAAGTACTCGAAGCTTCCCGCCAATTTACAGAATCGGAGTTAACAGAAGCAACCAACTACCTGAACCAAAATTACGCGGGAATGTCCTTTAGTGCGATCAAATCTCGCATACAGTCGGAGCTAAAACAACTCAAGGAGAACATCTCTCAGTTAATGTCCTTGGCGATATCAGCCGGAGAAGAAAGCTCACTAAAAACCGAAGAATACATCGTATCAGGAGAAAAGAACTTATTAAGCGTCCATGATCTGTCAACGAATATCAATAGTCTGAGAACCCTTTTTGATATGTTTGATAAAAAAACGGGCATTCTTCAACTACTTGACACAAGCGATCAGGCCAATGGCGTACAAATATATATTGGTGGGGAATCTGGCCTAGTGCCGCTAGATGAATGCAGCGTAGTCACAGCACCGTATGAAGTAGATGGTCAGGTGGTCGGAACTGTTGGCGTTATCGGCCCCACAAGAATGGCCTATGAAAGAGTCATTCCCATAGTAGATATCACAGCAAAACTTTTATCCGGGGCGCTGTCCCAACCGTAGTCTTCGATTTAACCGTAATTTCCGAAAAAAAGTCATATGAAACTCCGAAAAGAATCAGAATATACCCACGGCTCTCTTGCACACGTAGGTGTGCTACTGGTAAATCTCGGAACTCCAGAAGCACCCACTAAGCAATCCGTAAAAGAGTACCTCAGCGAATTTTTATGGGACCCGCGAGTCGTTGAAATTCCTAGGGCGATATGGTGGCTTATCCTAAACGGAATTATTTTGAGAATAAGACCAAAAGCCTCCGCAAAAAAATACGCCGTCATTTGGTCTGATGAAGGCTCACCGCTGAGGATCTACACTAAAAAACAGGCGGAATTACTGCAATCAAAGTTTGATCAGAAGTCGTACCCCAAGGTCATCGTGCGATCAGCAATGCGTTACGGTAAGCCTTCTGTCGATGACGGGCTTACCCAGCTGCGGGCTGAAGGATGCGACCAAATATTGGTTGCTCCGCTTTATCCTCAGTACAACTCAAGCACAACCGGCAGTATCTATGATGCAGTTTTCCATAGTCTTAAGACTGTTCGGAACCTTCCTGGGATACGATTAATAAAACATTTTCATGACCATAACGGCTATATCCAAGCCCTCTCACACAAGGTGAAAGATTACTGGGCGACTCACGGAAAGCCTGACAAGTTAATTCTCTCTTATCACGGTGTACCAAAATTCAGTCTTACCAAAGGCGACCCCTACCATTGTGAGTGTTATAAAACCAGTAGACTCCTGGCGGAACAATTGGATTTTAAGCCCGAAGATGTAATTACTACGTTTCAATCCCGTTTCGGCAGAGCTGAGTGGCTTAAGCCTTATACCATTGATGTCATGAAGGATCTGGGCGTCAAAAAATTAGGTAGGATGGATGTTTTTTGTCCTGGTTTCGTAGCAGATTGCTTAGAAACGCTTGAAGAAATCAATATGGAAAATCGAGAAGAGTTTTTAACTCACGGCGGAGGCGAATTCCACTACATTCCATGTTTAAACGACAGTCCAATCTGGGTGCAAGGGCTACACCAAATCATTTCAGAACACCTAGGAGGATGGTTAGGTCAAGCGAAGTCTTCTGATGAAGCCGATGCTGAGGCGACCACGAGCCGGACAGAAGCTCTGAAACTTGGAGCGACGAATTGATCTACTTGGCGTTCCACTGAACGCATTAAACTCACATCAAGCTAAGCCCCACACGACGTCCATAGTTCGTACTAGACTCGTAGTCAGCTTTTAGTGCTCGATACTTCTCTTTGAGATTTCTAACAATAGCGCTAACCATTGTTTCAAGCTCTTCACATGTTTTTTGAGGTGTCATGCCAAGTACAGCCTCCTCAACCTCAGACGCGGCCATCATAGCAAGATCTACCTGGTGCTTTTGAATTACTTTTAACGCGCCCTCAAATGCTTCCCACCGGTCTATTAGCGTCTTGCTGGCTTCGCTCTTATCCCGCCATACGGGTTTCGTGTGCGTGATTCCAAGAGATACCTGCACAGAATCCACAACACACTGCGCATTTACCTCTTTTTGCTTAAATCGCCATTGCAAATCCCATTTGGTCTTAGCTGGGTGGCGTCTCCCGTCCTCACCAAAAGGGCCTTTAGAATCCATTTCGGCGCTTAAAATAAGCGAAGATTGGCCTAGGATACTGTATGAACTCGCCCCGATATGAACCAAGGGGGCTGAAAAAACTGAATTAACACTCCCATAAAACATTACAAAAATTACCGAGATTATTAGATTAAAACTCTGTCGTCGCCACATAAGTCCTCCACTATTGCCTAACCTCACAATAAACTAGGTTATCAGAATATAGCGTCAAATTTCCGTTTAAAACACCCTTGAAATTATAATTTTCACCCTCATTTAAGCGACTTAGAGTTAATGGAGTACTTTTTGATGACTGAAAAAGAAACAGAACATAAAAACGAAGAGATCGAACCCTCAGAAACAAATACTCAATCAACGACCGAACCTGAATCTCCTCCCATCGGCACTGATGAGATAGAAGAATCTGAGACTACAGACGCACCAAAGAGCCTAGAAGAACAACTCGAAGAGGCAATTGCTGAATCTAACAAAAATAAGGACTCCTGGTTGCGGGCGACGGCAGAACTAGAAAATGTTCGCAAAAGATCTCAATTAGACGTGGCTAACGCCCACAAATACGCGCTAGAACGCTTTTCATCCGAGCTTCTTGTTGTAAAGGACAGTCTTGAAGCTGCACTGAAAACCGAAAATGTGACTTTTGAAGCAATTAAAGATGGTGTCGATTTAACTTTAAAACAATTGTCGAAAGTTTTTGAAACCTTCGGCATCAGCGAGATTGATCCACTTGGAGAGACGCTCGATCCGCATAAACATCAAGCGATGAGTGCGGTGGATTCAGATAAGTCGGCAAACACTATTCTAAGTGTTTTCCAAAAAGGATATCTACTTAACGACCGTCTAATCAGACCAGCGTTAGTCAGTGTGGCGAAAACGAAAGATTAAAAGGGTTGAAAAACCAGCAATCGACCCAATTTACAAATAAACAATTTCAGAATTTAAGGATTACAGACATGGGCAGAATTATCGGTATTGATTTAGGAACTACGAACTCATGCATCGCGGTTATGGACGGCGGCGAGGCTAAAGTGCTCGAAAATGCGGAAGGAGGCCGAACAACTCCTTCAATTATTGCTTACACCGAGGAAGATGAGGTGCTTGTAGGCGCCCCAGCTAAAAGGCAAGCCGTTACAAACCCAAAAAACACGCTATATGCGGTAAAGCGATTGATCGGACGTCGATTTAAAGATGCGGAAGTCGCAAAAGCAAAGGAAAATTCTCCATTTTCCATTGTCGGCGCAAAGAATGGGGACGCCTGGGTTGAAGTGAGAGGAAAACAAAGTGCGCCGCCTGAGATCTCGGCACAGGTACTAATGAAAATGAAGAAAACCGCCGAGGACTATCTTGGCGAAGAAGTTACAGAGGCAGTCATCACGGTACCCGCGTACTTTAACGATTCACAGAGACAAGCCACTAAGGATGCAGGAAAAATTGCAGGATTGGACGTCAAACGAATCATTAATGAACCGACCGCTGCCGCACTAGCTTTTGGTATGGATAAGAAACAGGGGGATCGGAAAATTGCTATCTATGATCTAGGAGGTGGGACCTTCGACGTTTCAATTATCGAAATTGCTGAGGTCGACGGAGAGCATCAGTTCGAAGTACTCTCAACGAACGGAGATACTTTCCTTGGTGGAGAGGACTTTGATCAACGCATCATAGATTACCTGGCGGATGAATTTAAAAAAGAACAAGGCGTCGACCTGCGGGGTGACGTTTTAGCGCTCCAGCGCCTGAAGGAAGCTGCTGAAAAAGCAAAAATCGAATTATCCTCGAGCCAGCAAACGGAGGTGAACTTACCCTATGTTACGGCCGATGCATCGGGACCGAAACACCTCAACGTCAAGATAACGAGAGCTAAGCTTGAAAGTCTCGTCGACGATCTAATAAGCCGAACAATAGAGCCTTGCCGCGTCGCAGTCAAAGATGCCGGAGTCAAAACTTCTGACATAGATGATGTCATTCTTGTTGGCGGCATGACAAGAATGCCAAAAGTTCAAGAAACAGTTAAAGGCTTCTTTGACAAAGAACCACGAAGAGACGTTAATCCTGACGAAGCTGTAGCTGTAGGAGCAGCCATTCAAGGCGGAGTGATGCGCGGCGACGTGAAAGATGTGTTGCTGCTTGATGTTACACCTCTGTCTCTAGGAATTGAGACGCTAGGCGGCGTTATGACCAAGTTAATCGAAAAAAACACCACGATACCAACGAAAGCGAATCAAGTATTTTCGACTGCTGAAGACAACCAAACAGCGGTAACAATTCATGTTCTTCAAGGAGAGCGTGAAATGTCCAAAGACAATAAATCTCTGGGTCAATTCAACTTAACAGATATTCCCTCAGCGGCCCGAGGAATGCCTCAGATCGAGGTTAATTTTGATATTGATGCCAATGGAATCCTGCATGTCTCAGCCAAAGATAAGGCGACCGGCAAAGAAAATAAGATCACCATCAAAGCGAATTCTGGCCTATCGGATGAGGAAATCGAAAAAATGGTCAAGGATGCCGAAGCGCATGCCGAAGACGATAAAAAAGCAAGAGAACTAGTTGACGTGAGAAATCAATGTGACTCGTTAATTCACAGCGTTAGAAAAACCCTCGCGGAAAACGAGGATAAGGTTTCGGAAGAGGAAAAAACAAATATTGAAAATGCAGCAAAAGAGGCCGAAGAAGCACTAAAGAATGGCGACAAGGAAGACATCGAAGCTAAGTCACAAGCTTTATCAGCGCTCGCTCAATCTTTAGCTGAAAAAATGTATGCGGAACAACCCGATGCAACTCCAACCGGTGAAAGTCAAAACGGTACACCAGAAGATGAAGGAGATGTGGTTGATGCCGAATTTGAAGAAGTCAAAGACGATAAAAAAGCGTCTTAATAGTGTACAACACATAATGTAGGAAACGCATGGTCGAGAAGGGAAACCTTTCGACCACTTTGCGTGTATAGAAAGAACTCAAAGTAGAAAAGAAACTATGGCAAAACGAGATTATTACGAAGTACTCGGAGTGAACCGGGACGCATCCGATAGCGACCTTAAAAAAGTCTACCGTCGTCTTGCCATGAAATTTCATCCAGATAAAAATCCTGACGATCCAGAAGCTGAAAATCGCTTCACTGAGGCTAAAGAAGCTTATGAAATTCTTTCAGACCCCGAAAAAAGAGCCGTTTACGACCAGTACGGCCATGCCGGTCTTGACCAACAATCTGGAGGAAGGGGTGCAAGTGGTTTCGGAGGTTTTTCCGATTCATTCGGCGATATCTTTGGGGATATCTTTGGCGGTGGGCGCGGAGGCGGACGCTCAAATGTGTATCGCGGTTCCGATTTAAAATACAATCTAGAAATTTCGCTTGAGGAAGCAGCAAGAGGGACGGAAACAAAAATTCGAATTCCCTCTTACACTGTATGTTCAACTTGTAACGGGTCAGGCGCAAAGCCAGGAACGAAGCCAATAACTTGTTCTACATGCCAAGGGCAAGGTCAAGTAAGAGTAACCCAAGGTTTTTTTTCCGTCACTCAAACTTGTCCGGACTGTCAAGGAAGCGGGAAAATGATCGAGACCCCGTGCGAAGTATGTAACGGGCAAGGAAGAATCAGAGACCATAAGACGCTATCTGTCAAAATTCCTGCCGGGGTAGATCAAGGCGATCGAATTAGACTCTCTGCAGAAGGCGAAGCTGGCGTCAATGGAGGTCCCTCTGGAGACCTTTATGTGGTCATCAATATCCCTGAACATGACGTTTTTTCACGAGATGGGAATAACCTTCACTGCGAAATGCCGATCAGCTTCAGTGTCGCAGCCTTAGGTGGTGAAATTCAAATTCCTACCCTCGATGGATCTGCCAAAATAAAAGTTCCAGCAGAAACTCAAACGGGAAAAGTTTTTAGATTGCGTGGAAAAGGAATTAAAGGCGTGCGCAGCAGTGGGTATGGTGATTTGATGTGTCACGTCGTTGTAGAAACTCCTGTCAATCTAACCGAGAGACAAAAAGAACTACTCACGGATCTTGAAGAACTCAATCAATCAAACTCAAATTTGCACAGTCCAAAAGCAAAATCTTGGATGGATAAAGTTAGAAGTTTCTTCGAGGGCTAAGATCTGCGCCAGGTGGTTTTTCCTGAGCTATCTTCCAATACGATTCCGGCATCTAATAAGTGTTGTCTCAATTGGTCTGCCTCTGCGAAATTTCTATTTGCACGAGCCTCGTCTCTCTTTGCGATTAACCCTTCAATATCGCCAGTCGACAAATCAGATACTACGCTGGATTGAAGAAATTCAGATGGGTCACGCTTTAGAAGACCCAAGATCCCTGAGAGCCCTTTTAGTAATCGAGCTATTTCAACACTTCCGCCTCGATTTAACTCACTCGCCAAATCAAATAACACCGAAATCGCCTCTGCTGTATTAAAGTCATCGTCCAATGCCAATTTAAATTTCGCAGCACTGGGATGGATCCAATCAATATCATGAGTTAACTCAGAACCATCAACATTCTTTAACGCGATATACAAGCGACTCAGACTTGCTTTCGCATCGTTCAAATGTTGGTCAGAATAATTCAAAGGACTTCTGTAATGGGCTCTAAGAACAAAATAACGGACCACCTCTGCGTCATACTTCTTGAGGATCTCTCTGACTGTAAAAAAATTACCTAAAGATTTCGACATTTTTTGATCATCAACACGAACGAATCCATTGTGCATCCAATAATTTACATAATCGTAATTATGGGCACCTTCAGACTGGGCAATTTCGTTTTCATGATGAGGAAATTGCAAGTCTTGTCCACCTCCATGAATATCAAAATGTGCGCCTAAATATCGCTCACTCATCGCCGAACATTCGATGTGCCAGCCGGGCCGACCCATACCCCAAGGCGACGACCAAGAGGGTTCCTCTGGCTTGGCTCCTTTCCACAAAACAAAGTCCATTGGATGCCTCTTATCATGGTTTATATCGACTCGTTCCCCAGCTCTCAGAGCTTCCAGCGACTTGCCAGACAAACGGCCATACCGCTCAAATTTATTTACAGAGTAGTACACGTCACCATTATCATTCCCGTATGCAAACCCCTTTTCAAATAGCTTCTCGATGAGTGAGATCATTTGTGGAATATTATCTGAAGCCTTTGGTTCGGCGTCTGGCGGCGTCACTCCTAGTGCTAACGCGTCTTCGTTCATCGCCTCAATATATCGCTCAGTTAACTCTAGAAATGATTCTTGGTTTTCATTCGCTCGATTAATGATCTTGTCATCAATATCCGTGATGTTACGAATGTAAAGAACCTCATAGCCAGAAGCCTGGAGCCACCTTCGAACCAGGTCAAAAACAATCATTACTCGAGCGTGTCCTAAATGGCAAAAATCATAAACAGTCATCCCGCAAACATACATTCGGACGGAATTGTCTTGAATGGGTTTAAAAACGTCCTTATTACGCGTTAGAGAATTGAAAATTTTCAGCATATTGATGTTTCTGTAGATAACAAAGTACTGGAGTTATACTCTCGTTGAAAGACTCACTTTCACTGAGATTTAAAGATGCGAAGTATAACAGAGGGGAGTCATCTTTCTGCTTGAAATCATTTATGCGCTAAATGACAAAACCATTGTATGCAGTTTCTGATATCGTTAGAGAAGCTAGTACATGAAACTAAATTCATCATGCATTGTTTCATGATGGTAGGGTAATTAAAATTTAAAATTCATACAACATCACAGAGAGAAGTTAATGACCACACAAGTCAAATTAAAAACATCAATGGGAGACATTGTCATTGAACTCAACGAAGAAAAAGCGCCTAAAACAGTAGAAAATTTTCTGCAATATGTAGATTCTAATTTCTACAGCGGCACTATCTTTCATAGGATCATAAATGGCTTCATGATTCAAGGTGGCGGCATGGACTCAAATATGAAAGAAAAAGATACACAAGCTCCCATCGAGAATGAGGCCAATAACGGGCTTAAGAACGATGCATATACCATTGCAATGGCACGAACGAGCGATATAAATTCCGCTACATCGCAATTCTTCATTAATGTCTCAAATAATGATTTCCTAAATTTTTCCTCGGAGACACCACAGGGCTTCGGGTACTGCGTTTTTGGTAAAGTGGTGGAGGGAGAATCCGTTGTTGATCAAATGAAAAATGTCCCTACAGGAACCAATGGATTCCACCAAGATGTGCCAAATGAAACGGTCACAATCGAGAGCACCTCTCGAATTTAATGATATCCAATCGCTCACTAAAACAGTGAATGATGGATAGCACTAAATTCATTTTTATTTCCGATCTTCACTTATCTCCCTCAGAGGCTGTAAAAATAGATATTTTTTTGCGATTTCTGAAAAGATGCTCGGAAAAAGAAAGTCACTTGTTTATTCTTGGTGATTTATTTGACTACTGGGTTGGAGATGATGATATTGACAACCCCTTACATCAACAGATTCTGCCGGCGTTACGAGCATTAACGTGTAAAGGCGCGAAACTCAGCATGATGCGAGGCAACAGAGACTTTTTAATCAGCGAAAAGCTATCTAAGCTCACGGATGCAGCTATACTGCCAGATCCATATGTAATTGAGCTTCATGGTCAACGAACGCTCTTGAGTCACGGAGACCAATGGTGTACCGATGACGAAGAATATCAAGCCATTAGATCAACGGTTCGAACAAATAAATGGATCGATAGTTTTTTAAAACTTCCCTTACCAGAGAGACATAGTCGAGCAAAGAACTATCGACAAATAAGCGAGACTTCAAAAGAAGCTAAAGAGTTGGAGATTATGGACGTGTCCGCTAAAACAGTGGAAGACGCATTTAAAACTTACAATTGTCAAAGAATTATTCATGGGCATACTCATCGTCATGCGCACCACGAACACCTTATTAACACTCAATTACGAGAAAGATTTGTTCTCTCAGATTGGAATAATCGAGGACAAGCGTTAATTTTTAACGAATCAGATTACTCTGACCAATTTTTTACCTAGAAAATTAACGATTACCTAACTTTTTCCTAGCCATTGATGACATCTAAATCTAGATCTGCTGTAGCCTGAAGTACCGACGAGAGCTTCTCGTCATTTCGCTCACCCTCGACAGAATTCAAGTAATCAGTTGACACCGTACCTGTGACATAATCACCAGTAAAACAGGATGTTTCGAACTGCGTAATTTTCGGATTTATGGAGGCACAACCTGCTATAAGATCTTCGATTGTCTGATAGATGATACGATCAACACCAATCTCAGCCGCTATCTCCGTTTCATCTCGATCATGAGCAATCAGCTCTTTAGAACTTGGCATATCGATACCATACACATTCGGGAAACGAACAGGTGGCGCCGCAGATGCGAAATACACCTGAGTGGCTCCCGCATCTCTTGCCATTTGCACTATCTCTCGACTGGTTGTCCCTCGCACAATCGAATCATCAACAAGGAGAACATTCTTACCTTTAAATTCTGAGCCAATTGCATTGAGTTTTTGCCGAACGGATTTTTTTCTGACCTCTTGCCCAGGCATGATGAATGTTCGGCCTATGTATCTATTTTTAATAAACCCCTCTCGGTATGGAACTCCTAAACCATCCGCCATTTCCATCGCTGAAGGCCGGCTAGAATCCGGGATAGGTATAACAACGTCTATTTTTAATTCTGAGAATCGAGCCTTTATTCTTCTTGCGAGACTCTCTCCCATTCTCATCCTAGTTTCATGTACTGAGATTCCGTCAATAACAGAATCAGGCCGAGCTAGATAAACGTATTCAAAAATACACGGATATCGGACCGGACTAGCAGCGCACTGTTGCTCACTAACTATCCCATCATTTGAAATAAACAACGCTTCTCCAGGCTCAATATCACGGATATACTTAAAGCCTAGCGTATCTAGTGCCACGGTTTCTGACGCCACCAAATATTCTTTCTCAGAACCTTTTTGTCTTACACCGTAGACTAAAGGTCTGATTCCAAATGGATCACGAAATGCCAACAAGCCATATCCAGAGATCATAGCCACTACTGAATATGCGCCCTGAACTCTTTGATGGACACCGCTAACGGCATCAAAAATAGCGCCAGTGCTCAGGTTCACACCTGCGCTAGACTTTTGTAATTCATGGGCAAATACATTCAGTAGAACCTCAGAATCAGAATTAGTATTGACGTGTCTGAGATCTTGTCGAAAAAGTTCGACCTTTAGCTTCTGTGCGTTTGTTAGATTTCCATTATGCCCAAGGACTATGCCAAACGGCGAATTCACATACATTGGCTGAATTTCATCGAAAGCGCTTGCCGAGCCAGCAGTTGGATAGCGACAATGTCCAATACCTACACTTCCAACTAGTAAACGCATATTTCTAGTTCGGAACACATCTCGAACCAAACCACCACCTTTATGCATATGAAAGCTAGGGCCATCTGCCGTAACGATGCCGGCGGCATCTTGACCTCGATGTTGCAAGACTTGCAATCCATCATAGAGCAACTGATTAACTGGTGACTTTGCTACCGCTCCAAGTAAACCACACATCAAAACCTCTCCCAATTAATTGCTATGTTGATTATATACATGCTGTCTATGATTTTGGTGGCATATCCCATTCAAGTTCAGGAATTTTAATTTGCAGAAACGAGGCCACAACTTCCAATGGAAACCGCATTTCCGCATTTTGCCACTCAAGTCTTCTTGATAAATCTGTCGAGCTCATGATGATGACCGCTAGAGCCGCAATCAAAACCCCTCGGCCCATCCCGAATAAAGACCCTAAAGCTCGGTCCATCCCTGTAAGTGCAGATGATTTAACTAACCTTGACAGCTTTACCGTTAGAAAATGAAATGCAAACAGGCACAAAATTAGAATCGCAACAAAGACGACAATCAACCTTAATCTCG
>MDTB01211294.1_pt1 | contig 72809 bp, 83 predicted proteins | sample 811161 | NCBI WGS metagenome assembly MDTB01 (sample SAMN05326650, study PRJNA326480) | marine metagenome | isolation source: seawater | place: Mediterranean Sea | collected 2009 | reverse complement strand
CAAAATGCAAAATACTTATCAAGAAAAAATACTAGATATCGAAACTACTAACAACTCAATAAGAAAGAAGTTGGAAGGTGGTATTAAGTTTAAAATTAAAAGCAGCTTTCAACCAGCTGGTGATCAGCCGCAAGCCATAAAATTGTTAACAAAAAATTTAAAAGATAAAAAAAATGAGCAAGTACTTCTTGGGGTTACAGGATCAGGTAAAACTTTCACTATGGCTAAAGTAATAGAAGCTTCAAATAGACCTGCTTTAGTCTTAGCTCCAAATAAAACTCTTGCTGCTCAGTTATATGGAGAGTTTAAAAGTTTTTTTCCAAACAATGCGGTAGAATATTTTGTGTCTTATTATGATTATTATACACCTGAAGCATACGTTCCTAGGTCAGACACTTATATTGAAAAAGAGGCATCTATTAATGAACAAATAGACAGAATGAGACATTCTGCAACTCGTTCTTTATTAGAAAGAGATGATGTAATTATTGTTGCAAGTGTTTCCTGTATTTATGGACTAGGTTCTGTAGAGGCTTATAGCAAAATGACCGTAACATTAAAAAGAAACAACGATTATGATAGAGATCAATTAATAAGAACTTTTATAACACTCCAATATAAAAGAAATGATCAAAATTTTTTTAGAGGAACTTTCAGAGTAAGAGGAGAAAACTTAGAAATTTTTCCTTCACATTTAGAAGATAGGGCATGGAGGATTAGTTTTAACTTTAATAAATTAGAAAAAATAGAAGAATTTGATCCTTTGACTGGCAATAAAACTAATGACTATTCTATTATTAAAATTTATGCAAATAGTCATTATATAACGCCAAGACCAACAATGGAGCAAGCTATAAAACAAATTAAATCAGAGTTAGCTGAAACATTGAAAAAACATCGTTCAAATAATAAATTATTAGAAGAACAGAGGCTTAGGGAAAGAACTAAGTTCGATCTTGAAATGATTGAAGCTACTGGGACATGTGCTGGCATCGAAAATTACTCAAGGTTTTTATCTGGAAGAAAAGCTGGAGAGCCCCCTCCAACACTATTTGAATATTTTCCCGATAATACAATTGTATTTGTTGACGAGAGTCATGTGACTGTTCCTCAATTAAATGGAATGTATAAAGGTGATAGGACTCGTAAAAGCACATTGGCTGAATATGGTTTTAGATTACCTTCTTGTATGGATAATAGACCACTTAAATTTGAGGAGTGGGATATGATGAGAACTCAAACAGTTTTTGTTTCAGCTACCCCTGGTCCATGGGAACTTAAACAAACTGAAAATAAATCTATTGATCAGATCATTAGACCTACTGGGCTAATAGATCCTCCTGTTGAGATAAGACCGGCAAAAGTACAAGTTGATGACCTGATGCATGAGTCAGCCAGAGTAATTAAAAATGGTTATCGTATATTAGCTACAACTTTAACAAAAAAAATGGCTGAGGATCTAACAGAGTACCTTCATGAGAATGGTCTTAAAGTCAGATATATGCATTCAGACATTGATACACTTGAAAGAATTGAGATTATTAGAGATTTAAGACTTGGGGTATTTGATATTTTAGTTGGAATAAATCTTTTGAGAGAAGGGCTAGATATTCCAGAGTGTGGTCTTGTTGCAATTCTTGATGCAGACAAAGAAGGTTTTTTAAGATCAGAAACCTCTTTAATTCAAACTATCGGAAGAGCTGCCAGAAATATAGATGGAAAAGTTATTCTTTATGCTGATAAAACCACTAAAAGTATAGAAAAGGCAATTAAAGAAACAGATCGAAGACGATCAAAACAGTTAGATTATAATAAAAAAAATAATATTACAGCTGAGTCAATAAAAAAGGAAATAGGAGATATTTTAGAATCTGTTTATGAAAAAGACTATACCAACATTAGTGACTCTAACATTGGGGGTAACCTTAAAAAACACCTAAAAGGGTTAAACAAAAAGATGAAAGAGTCTGCGGCGAATTTGGAGTTTGAAGAAGCTGCTAAAATAAGAGATGAGATAAGAAAATTAGAAGCAAGTGAATTAGAAATAACATTGAACCCTAAGATAAGTAAGTATAATTTAAAAAATAAAGCATACCCTAAGGGGAGATCAACCCTAGGTATGCCTGGAACTAAAACAAAAAAACAAAAAAAATGGAAGCAAAAAAAATAATAATCACAGGAAGTGCAACTAGAATAGGTGCTGAAATAGCAAAGTCATTGGCAAATTATGATGTAGAAATAACACTGCATTACAAAAGTTCATTTAAAGAAGTTAATAAATTAAAGAGCGAATTAGAAAGTCTTGGCTCTAAAGTTTTTTTGATAAAGGCTGATTTGTCAAAAACCTTACAAACTAAAAAAATTATTTCATTTGGAAATAAAATGATGAAAGGATTAGATTGTTTAATAAATAATGCATCAATTTTTGAAAATGACAATATTATAAATTTTAATGAAAAAAGATTCAATGATCATATTAATATCAACCTAAAAGCTCCAGCTATTCTTACACAAGATTTTAAAAAATATTTAAAGTCAAAAAAAGGTAATATAATAAATATAATTGATCAAAGGATATTTAAATTAACTCCTTTTTTCTTTTCTTACACCCTAAGTAAAACAGGTCTTCAAACATTAACAAAAACATCTGCAATGAAATTAGCTCCAAATATAAGAGTAAACGGAGTTGCTCCAGGACCTACTATTAAAAATAAAAGACAATCTGATAAACATTTTAAAAAACAATGGAAATCTTTAATTCTTGAAGATAAAGTAGATCCTAAAAATATTTGCGAAACTGTTAAGTACTTTATTAAAAATGATAATGTGACAGGTCAGATTGTAAGTGTAGATAGTGGACAATCTCTTGCATGGAAAACCCCGGATATAATCAACACTATAGAATGAAAAAAAAATATTTAAAAGTTGTTAAATTAAAATCGGTACAGAATTACTCTTATAAAAGAAAAGTTATAATAACTGATTTAATGCTATTAATATCTATAGGTATTCATAAATTTGAAAAAATAAAGAAGCAAAAAGTAAAGTTTAATATTAACATAGATATCAACCCTAGCCTGTTACCGATTGAAAAAAAACTGAATAGCATAGTGAACTATGAAACGATAATTAAAATAATAGAAAAACTCACAAAAAAAAAGCACTACGAGTTATTAGAAACTTTAGCTGAAGATATTTTTTTTGAACTGTTTAAAGACATAAACGTTCGAGAAATAAAACTTAAAATAGAAAAAACTCAAATTATCAAAAATACTTCATCTGTAGGAATTGAAATTACCAAAAAAAGACTATGATCAGTAATTTAGACCTAGGAAAAAAGATTATTAAGGACAAAATACCATTGTTACCCAAAAATCCTGGGGTATATAGAATGCTTAGTTCTAAAAAAGAAATTTTATACATTGGAAAAGCTAAAAATATTCCAAATAGATTAAAAAGTTATGTTTCTGATAACAGTTTAGCAATACGAACTGAAAGGATGTTATCTCTTACAAAATATTTAGAAATTACAACTACTTCTAATGAAAGTGAGGCGCTTTTACTTGAGGCAAACTTAATCAAAAAACATAAACCAAGATTTAATATTTTGTTAAGAGATGATAAGTCTTTTCCTTACATATTTATTGGACAGAAAGATAACTGGGCTCAATTAACTAAATTAAGAGGAAAGAAAAATAGAGAAGGTTATTATTTTGGACCCTTTGCCTCAATTGGTTCTGCAAACTGGACTATTAAGATACTTCAAAAAATTTTTATGCTTCGGGTTTGTGATGATACAGTTTTCAAAAATAGGAAGAGGCCATGTATACTTTATCAAATTAAAAGATGTTCTGCTCCTTGTGTGGGTTACGTTAATAAAAAAAATTATGAAAATACAGTAGAAGATGCTGTAAATTTCATTTCAGGTAAATCTAGACGAATTCAAAAAAAGCTATCTAAAGAAATGGAAAAAGCTAGTAAAGAATTAGATTATGAAAAAGCAGCTATTGCAAGAGATAGAATAAAAGCTCTCACCCAAATACAGTCCTCACAAAAAATAAATCAAACTAATTTAAGTGAAGCAGATGTGATTAGTATTCACAAAGAGTCTGGAAAAACTTGTATACAAGTTTTCTTTTTTAGGTCTAAGCAAAACTGGGGAAATCAAGCCTTTTTTCCAAAACATGATCCAGATGAAAATTTAGAAAACATTCTTTCTTCTTTCATTTCTCAGTTTTATGAAAATAAAACTATACCTGAATTAATAATTACTAATAATAAAGTCAATGAAAGAGAACTGATAGAAAAAACTTTTAGCAAAAAAGAAGCTAAAAGCGTAATTGTGAAAGAGGCAGAAACTAGAGAGGAAATAAGTTTGTCTAATCTAGCTAAAAAAAATGCTAAACAAGCCTTAACTCAAAAAATTTATGATACACAAAGTAATGCAAATTTAATTAGTAAACTTACAGATAAATTTAATCTCAATGAAAACACTGCACTTATAGAAGTATATGATAATAGTCATATACAAGGTACTGATTGCGTGGGAGCTTTAATTACTTTTGGCAATGAAGGATTTGAAAAAAAAAGATATAGAAAGTTCAATATAAAAAATGACACTATTAAAGGAGACGATTACGGCATGCTTAAAGAGGTTTTGTTTAGAAGATTTTCAAAAATTGTTAAAGAAAAGTCCGGCGCCTTATCTCTTCCAGATCTTGTTATGGTAGATGGAGGAAAGGGACAGTATTCTGTAAGCAGAGACGTGTTAAATGAACTTGGTTTATACGACTTACCAGTAATAGCCATTGCTAAAGGAAAAAATCGGAATGCAGGAGACGAAACAATGTTTTTTGAAGGAAAAGTTTATAAATTTAAAAAAAATGACCCGTTATTATTTTTTATTCAAAGACTTAGAGATGAGGCACATAGATTTGCAATAAGTTCTCATAGATCGAAGAGAAAGAAAAACTTAAGTAAATCATTACTAGATCAAATTACGAGCATAGGAAAACAGAGGAAAAGAGCTCTATTAAACCATTTTGGATCTGCAAGATCGGTTGAATCGGCGAGTTTTGAAGAGTTAAAGTCTGTAGAAGGAATAGAGGACAATATCGCTAAGAAAATATATGATTATTTTCATGAATAGAATATGAAATTAAAAATTCCAAATATTTTAACAATAGGTCGGATAATTATAGTTCCAATTTTTGTTATTACTTTTTTTATTCCTGGATTTTTCGGAGACTTGATACCCTTTTTTCTTTTTGTTTTAGCAAGTTTTACAGATTATTTAGATGGTTTACTTGCTAGAGTTTTCAAAGAGGAATCTAAACTTGGTGAACTTTTGGATCCAATAGCAGATAAAATTTTAGTAGCTACGGCTTTAATTTTACTTGTAATGAATGGAACTATTAAGAATTATGAAGTTATTGCTGCTATAATAATACTTACTAGAGAAATACTTATTTCCGGACTTAGAGAATTTTTAGCTAAAATTAGTGTAAATGTACCTGTTACAGGTTTAGCAAAACTAAAAACTTTTCTGCAAATGATTTCTATTGCTATACTTTTGACGGGTGACAGTGGTAACAAAATTATAAATTTTCAAGATTATAATGCTCAGACAATTGGGATAATACTATTATGGCTTTCTGCTTTTTTAACGCTATATACTGGTTATGATTATTTAATAAAAGGAATAGATCACGCAATAAATAAGGATAAAGAAAATTAAGCAGCTGATTTTTTTCTGACCAAAGTTTGATAATTATTACTCAAATCTTTGATGACATCACAAACTTTGAATTTATATTTCTCAATTTCTGAAACAGGAGTTACTTCTGCAGCAGTTCCAGTTAAAAAACATCCTACAAAATCTTTCATTTCTTCGGGTTTAATCTTTTTTTCTATTACCTTAATTCCTTTTGTTTTTGCTATTTCAATTACACTTCTTCTGGTAATACCATCTAAAAAAGAGTCAGGAATAGGAGTGTGTAGTTCCCCGTCTGTATTTAAAAAAAATATATTTGCCCCAGTTGCTTCGGCTATATTGCCCTCATGATCAAGCATTAAAGAATCGGTGTATCCTTGGCTCTCAGCTTGGTGTTTTGATAAAGTGCAAATCATATAAAGTCCTGCCGCTTTTGTGTCCCATGGTATAGAGTTTGGAGGTGGCCTTCTCCAAGATGAAATATTTAATTTTATTCCACTTAATTTCAATTTTGGATCAAAATATGATCCCCATTCCCAGGCTGCAACAGCTACATGTACTTTATTTTTCTGAGCAGATATTGCCATCATTTCACTGCCCCTCCATATTAAAGGACGTACATAGCCGTTCTGGACTTTTTGTATATTAATTATACTTCGACAAACTTCATTAATTTCTTTTTGGGTATATGGAACTTTAATACCCATTCTTTTAGCTGAGTAAAACAGTCTATCAGTATGTTCTTCTAACTTAAAAATTTCACCATCATAAACTCTTTCACCTTCGAAAACACAACTGGCATAGTGAAGTCCATGATTTAAAACATGAATTTTAGCATCCGCCCACTCTACGGTTTCGCCATTAAACCAAATTTTACCTGATCTTTTGTCGTAGGGTATTGTTTCCATAAAAGTTAAATATATCTATTTTTTTGTTACAAAAAAGTGTTTTTCTTAATACAATAAGACAATATAACTTACCAATTATGAAAGAGTTGCTTTATCTTAAAGACGAACAAATTAAGGATTTTATACAGCTATTGTTTTATGCTTATAGAGAAACATTTTCAGACCCGAAAGATATACTGGGTAAAAAATCTTTTGGACCAGCTCATTTAAGGGCAATAAATCTTATAGAAAGAAACCCGGGAATTAGCCTTGGTGAGTTAATGTTTAAGCTCAAAATTACAAAACAGAGTATAAATAGAGTTTTAAGAGACTTAATTAATTCAAAAATAATTCAACAAATTAGAGATGGTGCTGATACAAGAAAGAAAAAAATCTATTTAGACAAAGAAGGAAAAATATTTTTTAACAAAGTTTATGATGCTCAAAAAAAAAGAATATTTAATGCTCTTCGTAGTTCTGAACCGGAGTCTGTTATAAAATTCAAAGAGGTTTTAAATAAAATTATTGATGGAAAAAAATAAAGTACATATCTTAATTGTTGATGATGATAATAGAATAAGGGAATTAATTAAAGAATATTTAAATGAGTATTATTTTATAGTATCAACGGCGATTGATGCGGACTCTGCAAAGATAAAAATGGAACAACTTAAGTTTGATTTAATTGTATTGGATGTGATGATGCCAGGGCAAAGTGGATTTGAATTAACAAAAGAAATTAAAAAAAATAATAATATCCCGATAATACTTCTTACCGCTAAAGGAGAGGTTGAAAATAGAATTAAAGGATTAGAGCTGGGAGCAGATGATTATTTAGCAAAACCATTTGAGCCTAAAGAATTGTTATTAAGGATAAAAAACATAATATCAAAAAATAAAAAAATTAATTTAAAAGATATAAATAAGATAGGAAAAGCAAAAGTTGATTTAAATAAAATGACAATTGCTTTAAACAACAAGATTTTTAAACTTAATATGTCAGAACAAAAAGTTTTAAAGGAAATGTTGGCAAATATTGGTAAAACTTATAGTAGAATACAAATTGGTAAAATAGCAAACATATCTCAAGAAAGATCTATAGATGTTATGATAACTAGATTAAGACAAAAAATTGAAGTTAATCCAAAAAACCCAAAATATCTACAAACGAAAAGAGGATCAGGATATGTTCTCTGGACTGAATAAGCTTATGAAACTTTGGTTACCAAAGGGATTATTTTATAGATCCCTTTTAATAGTAGTGATTCCAATAATACTTTTACAAATAACTATCACTATAGTTTTTTTTGACAGCGTTTGGATAAAAGCAAATAGAGGAATGACACGTGCTTTAGTTGCGGAACTTAAAATTCTTAATGATGTATATAAAGGAGATAAAGAGAATGTAGAATATCTAACTGATAGTTATAAGAATAATCTTGATTTTGAAATAAGTATTAAAGAAGAAAATTTTCCTCTGATTAGCGGTGAGAGAAAATTCAGTCCAATAGACAGATCGCTAAGAAGAGAATTAAAATCATCATTTGGAAATAATAATTATTGGTTCACGACATCAAAATATAAAAATGCGGTTGAAATAAAGATAAGGAATGAGAATGAAGTTATTAAATTTCTTATACCAAAAAATAAAATTTTCACCTCATCTATCAGGATATTCGTTTTGTGGCTTATATTTCCTTCAATAATTCTAATTTTTATTGCTGTGATTTTTTTAAGAAATCAAACAAGACCGATAGTAAACTTAGCAAAAGCTGCTGAAAAATTTGGAAAAGGAGATTACGTTAATGAATTTAGACCTTCGGGTGCATCAGAAATCAGAAAAGCAGCTTATGAATTTGATAGAATGGTTAAAAGAATAAATAGACACTTAAACCAAAGATCTGAGATGCTTTCAGGGATCAGCCACGATCTTAGGACACCTTTAACTAGATTAAAATTACAACTTGCATTCTTAAGTCAGAAAGAAATATCTGATAAAATGTCAAAAGATATTGATGAAATGGAAAACATGCTTAATGATTATTTGCAATTTGCAAAAACACAAATTCAAGAAGACTCTGTTGAGATCAATCTAAATGAATTTTTTTTAAATATCTGTAAAAGTATTAACAATCAAAATCTTAAACTATATGAAGTAAAAGGTGATTTTAAAATTAACGGAAGAAAAAGTTCATTAGAAAGATGTTTTGTTAATTTAATTCAAAATGGTCTTACCTATGGAAAAAAAGTATATGTTAATGTTGGTAAAACCAGCCACAGAATAGCAATTTCTATAGATGATGACGGACCAGGAATACCAAAAACAGAATACAGGAATATCTTTAAGCCGTTTTATAGATTAGACAAAAGTAGAAGTTTAAATAAATCTGGCGTTGGTTTAGGTCTTTCTATTGCTGAAGATATAGTGAATTCTCACGGTGGAAGCATTCAATTATCTGAGAGTAAATATAATGGTTTGCAAGTTAAAGTTTTTTTACCTTTTTAATTTTTCTAAGTCTTTTTATTTCTCTTTCTTGTTTTTGAACAATTTTTTTTAGTACCTCAAATTCTTCTCTAGACACTAATTCTAGTTTTCCAAGAATATTATCTTTCTTAAATTTCATATTATTTATCATTTCTTTTTTAACATCTTGGGATGTTAAAATTCCTTTTTCAATGAAACTAGATAATAATTTTAATATATTTTCAGAATTGTTCATGATTAATCTTAATTGATAAGAAAAAAAAATTCAATTATGTTATAATTTAATACATGTATATTCATGATTTAAACCCTATTTTAATTAATTTGGGCTTTTTTGAAGTAAGGTGGTATTCACTAGCTTACATATTTGGAATTCTTCTTGGCTGGTGGTATGGAAAAAAAATAATTAAGTTTAAGTCTAAAAATGATTCTTTAAATGAAAATACTCAACACTTTGATGATCTTGTTGCGTATATCATAATTTCTATTATCTTGGGTGGACGATTAGGTTACGTAATATTTTATAATTTAGATTATTATTTAAGCAATCCTTTAAAAATTTTTCAAATCTGGGAAGGTGGTATGTCATTTCATGGTGCCTTGCTGGGTATTATTGTGGGTGTTATTTTGTTTACAAGAAAGAGAAATATAAAAACTTTATTTTTTTTAGATATAATTGCCTGTGTTGCTCCGATTGGTATATTTTTTGGAAGAATAGCAAATTTTATTAATTCAGAACTTTATGGTTATCCAAGTGAAATCCTCTGGTCAGTAATATTTCCAAAAGTAGATGATCTTTCAAGACATCCTTCTCAAATATATGAGGCTTTGCTTGAGGGTGTACTTTTATTTATTATACTTAACAGCCTAAACTTCCGTAAAAAAATTAAAGATGGTTGGTGTTCTAGTTTATTTTTAATTTTTTATGGTTTATTTAGAGTTGTTTCTGAAACTTTTCGTGAACCTGATGAACAAATTGGTTTAATATTTAACTTATTTAGCATGGGAACAGTTTTAAGTATTTTGATGATATTGACAGGTTTTTTTCTGCTTATAAAAATTAAAAAATATGAAAGTGATAGATAAATACTTTAAAAAATCAAAAGTTGTTCCTTTGGATAAGTTTATTGAAAGTGTCCTTTATGATGAAGATTATGGATATTATTCTAAAAAAAATCCATTTGGCAGCAATGGAGACTTCATAACTTCCCCGGGTATAACTTTTCTTTTTAGTGAAATGATTGCTGTATGGATTGTTAGTTTCTGGGAAAAATTAAATAAGCCTAAAAAGTTTAATATTGTAGAATTAGGTCCTGGTTCAGGGCTGCTTAGTAAAATTGCTATTAAAACTTTTAAAAATTTCCCAGAATTTTATAAATCTTCAAACATATTTTTATATGAAAGAAGTAAAAAATTAAAATTGTTACAAAGGAAGAATCTTTTAGGAAATAGAATAAAATGGGTATCAAATTTTGAAAAAATCTCTGGAGGTCCCGTAATTTTTTTTGGAAATGAGTTTTTTGATGCTGTTCCTTTAAAACAATTTGAGGTGAAAGGGAAATTACTTTATGAAAGATTTGTAAAAAAAAAAGAGAATAACTCTATTGAATTTTCCTTAAAAAAGATCACAAAAGAAAACTTGAAAATACTTAATAATTACAAAACTTTAAAAAAGAAAAATATTGTTGAATTTCCCAAAATGGGGTTTAAAGAACTAAATCCTATACTTAAAAAAATTAAAAAATTAAACGGTGGAATTCTATTAGTTGACTATGGATTCATTAAAAACAATTATAATAGTACATTACAATCGGTAAAATCTCATAAAAAGATTAAATTATTTAAGAATATTGGTAAAGCTGACATAACATCTTTGGTAAATTTTAATTTACTAAAAGAGTATTTTTTAAAGAATAGTCTTAATGTAAGCAAAATAGTAGAACAAGGTACTTTCTTAAAAAAAATTGGAATTTTAAATCGTGCAGAAATTGTAAGTAAAAAATGAACTTTAAAGAAAAATCTGATTTATTTATGAGACTTCAAAGAATTTTAAACCCAGAACAAATGGGAAGTTTATTTAAGGTTATTTTGGCATATAAGACTAAGAAAAGAATTTATACAGGATTTGACTAATGTTTTTTTCTAAAAAATTAATTAAATATAAAAATATCTATCACTGTTTTTTTTCAAAAAAAAACGGTTTTTCTAAAGGCATATATAAAAGTTTAAATTGCGGTCCCGGATCTAATGATGATAAAGAGAATATAACTAAAAATTTGAATTTTGTGACTAAAAAGATTGGTATAAAATCTGAGAGTCTAATTTTAATGAATCAAACACATAGTAATAAAGTAATCCTAATTAATGAAAATAATAAAAAAGATAAGATTTTTAATTCTGATGCGATCATTACAAACTTAAAAAATATTGCACTTGGTGTTTTGACAGCTGATTGTGTCCCCATTATTCTTTATGATGAAAAAAATCAGGTAGTAGGATGCATCCACTCTGGGTGGAAAGGAGGGATTTCTGGAGTGATAGAAAATACCATTAATAAATTTAAAGAAATGAATTCAGAGGTAAAAATAATTGCTTCGGTAGGCCCTTGTATTGAAAAAGAAAGTTATGAGGTTGGTAAAGATTTCTTTGAAGATTTTTTAAAGGAGTCAGAAAACAATAAAAACTATTTTGAAAGATTGTCTGAATTAAAATTTTTGTTTAATATTAGAGGTTATGTTAATAATAAATTAAAAGAGTGTGGCGTCTCTGAAATTGACAATGTTAAAGGTAACACATTCAATGACAGTGATAATTTCTTTAGTTATAGAAGGGCTAAAAAATTAGGGAAACCTGATTACGGAAGATGTATTTCAACAATATGTTTGAAAACTTAAAAAAATAATTGTATAAGTAATTTGATTTCATGAAGATTTTATCTGGAACTAGCAATCTAAAGCTCAGTAAAGATATTTCCAAGCAATTAAGACTAAAATTAGTTAATACAAATATTAAAAGATTTGCTGACGGAGAAATTTATGTTGAGATAAACGAGAATATTAGAGGTAATAGTGTTTTCGTAATACAGTCAACCTCTAACCCGGCTAATGATAACTTAATGGAATTACTACTAGTTATTGATGCGCTTAAAAGATCTTCAGCAAAAAATATTACTGCTGTAATTCCATATTATGGATATGCAAGACAAGATAGAAAAGTTGCTCCGAGAACTTCTATATCAGCAAAAGTAGTTGCAAATTTAATTACTAACGCTGGTGCAAGTAGAGTAGTTACGGTAGATCTTCATGCAGGACAAATTCAAGGTTTTTTTGACATGCCGGTAGATAATTTATTTACCACTCCACTATTTGCAAGATATATAAAAAAGAAATTAAAAAATAAAAAACTAATTTGTGTTTCACCTGATGTTGGGGGTGTTCAAAGAACAAGGGGACTCGCAACAAGAATAAAGGCTGACTTAGCAATCATAGACAAAAGAAGACCAAAACCTGGAATGTCCAAGGTAATGAATATTATAGGAGATGTAAAAGGCAAAACCTGTATTATAGTTGATGACATTATTGATAGCGGTGGAACAATTGTTAACGCTGTATCGGCATTAAAAAAGAGTGGTGCTGTAGATGTGTATGTTTTTATAACTCACGCTGTACTAAGTGGAGAGGCAATAGAAAAGATTAAAAAATCAAAAATAAAAAAATTAATAATTACTGACACAATAGATAATTTCAAAAAAATAAAAAATAACAATAAAATTGAGGTATTATCAATATCATCTCTTATGGCAGAGGCTATTAAAAGAATATCAAATTCTAATTCCGTATCAGATTTGTTTAATTAGTACTTGTTTTATTTCTAAAGTAGAGTTATATAGCTCATCCAAATAATAACATGAATAATTTAAAAGCTTTAAAAAGAGATAATAAAACAACTGGCCAGATTAATAAGTTAAGAGCTGATGGTTTCATTCCCGCTATCTTATATGGAGGTAAAAATCCTAATGCAAAAATATCGATAGATAAAAAAAACATAGTAAGTATTTTAAATTCTGAATCATTCCTTTCTATGGTAATTGAATTAGATATAGACGGAAAAAAAGAGAAAGTTTTACCAAGAGAAGTTTCTTATCATGTTGTTTCTAACGAACCAATGCATATTGATTTTATGAGAGTAGTTCCAGGCACCAAGATCGTAATAGAACTACCTGTTCAATTTAAAAATCATCCAGACTCACCTGGATTAAAAAAAGGAGGCGTCCTTAACATAGTTAGAAGAAAAGTAGAACTGAGATGTCCCGCAGATAAAATTCCAGATGATATTATTATTGATTTATCAGGTCTTGATATTGGGGCAAGTATAAAAATTTCTACAGTTAATCTTCCCGAAGAAGTAACGCCAACTATTACCGGAAGAGATTTTGTGATAGCTACTATTGCTCCTCCAACTATATACAAAGAGCCAGAAAAACCAGAGGTTGAGGGAGAAGTTCCTGCTGAGGGCGCTGAAGGAGAAGTGGCAGCGGCTGGAGAAACTACTGAGGGAACAACGCCTACAAAAGAAGGCGAAGCTGTAAAAAAAGATGATAAAACAAAAGAACCGGCTGGGAATAAAAAAGCCGCTACAGACAAAAAACCTCCTGAAAAAAAATAATTAAATATGCTTTTATTAGTAGGACTAGGAAATCCAGGACCGTCGAGTTCTAACAATCGTCATAATATTGGATTTAGAATTATTGATGCTATCAACCTTCGTTTTAAACTTTCCAAGCAGAAACCTAAATTTAAAGGACTTTTGACTACAGGAAACATTGAGGAAAAAAAAGTTTACGCTATTAAACCTCTTACCTTTATGAACAATTCAGGGACCGCAATAAAAGAATTGATTGATTATTTTAAAATACAATCAAAAGATGTCATTGTTTTTCATGATGATATGGACATAGACTTTGGAAAAATAAAAGCAAAATTCGGAGGAAGTAGTGCAGGTCATAATGGAATTGAGTCAATTGATAAATTTATAGGTAAGGATTACTCAAGAGTAAGAATAGGCATAGGACATCCAAAACAAAAGAAAAAAGTAAACAATCATGTACTTGAAGATTTTAAAGAAGATGAAGAAGAAAAAATAAAAGAAATTACGGACAACATTGTAAAATCAGTTCCAGCGCTAATAGAAAAAAAAATAGAATTATTTTCTAGCACAGTTAATCAAAAGCTTAATGGGATTTAAATGTGGTATTGTTGGTTTGCCAAATGTTGGCAAGTCAACTTTGTTTAATGCTTTAACTGCTTCAAAAAATGCGGAAGCAGCCAACTTTCCTTTTTGTACTATTGATCCAAATATCGGTGTTGTAGATGTTTTTGATGTACGGTTAGATAAGCTTTCTGAGTTGTCTAGATCTAAAAAAAAAATATATACTAATATTACCTTTGTTGATATTGCCGGATTAGTTAAAGGTGCCTCTAAAGGTGAGGGATTAGGAAATAAGTTTTTATCACACATAAGAGAAGTAGATGCTATTATTCATCTAGTCAGATGCTTTGAATCTGATGAAATAACCCATGTAAATTCAAAAATAAATCCTTTGGATGATCTTGAAATTGTTAAAACAGAAATTTTACTTGCAGATATTGATATAATTCAAAAAAAACTAGAGAAAAGTAAAAGGAAATTATTGAGTGCTAAAGAAATTACTCTTTTAGAAAATAAGCTAAAATCCTTAAGTTCTGGTGAAGAAAACATAATAGTTTCTCATGAAGAAAATAATTTTTTATCCTCTTTAGGTTTATTAAGTGTAAAACCAAAGATAATTGTTTGCAATGTAGACGAACCTAGCCTTAGTAAAGGAAACAAATATACTGAAAGTATTAAAAACAAATATAAGAAAGAAAAAGTTTTATTTATATGTGCTGATATAGAAGATCAAATAATGGGGCTAGATAAAGATGAAAGAGAGAAATTTATGCAAGAAATTGGTTTAAATAAGACTGGTTTAAAACAGCTTATTAAAGAGGGCTATGATTTGTTGGGTTTAGAAACTTTTTTTACATCTGGTCCTGAAGAAAGTAGAGCTTGGACGATACGAAAAGGTACTGTCGCTCCTAAGGCTGCTGGTATTATTCATACAGATTTTGAAAAAAATTTTATAAGAGCAGAGACAGTAACAACTGAAGATTTTATAAATTTTGGAAGCATGGAAAAATGCAAAGAGGCCGGAAAAGTAAGAATTGAAGGAAAAGACTATAAGATTAAAGATGGAGATGTGCTATATTTCCGTGTCAATCCGTGACCATATTCTCTTCATACTAAAATAAACTAGAATAGTAAGTATAATTAGAAAGATAATTACTTTTAATCCCATTTTGTGTCTAGCTTCTAAGTGTGGTTCTGCTGCCCATGTCAAAAAAGCAGTAACATCTTTTGCCATTTGTTCCTCAGTAGCATTAGTGCCATCTGAATAACTTACTATCCCTTCAATAATTGGTTTTGACATCTTGATTTTATTGCCTTCCATGTATTTGTTGTAATAAACACCATCATCAAGTTTAAAGTCTTTTGGTGGGTCTTCGTAACCCATAAGAACAGAATATATATAGTTAGAACCTCCTTTTCTTGATTTTACAAGTACAGACATATCTGGCGGGTAGGCTCCACCGTTTGCTGCGGTAGCTGCCTCAACGTTTGGATACATTGAAACAAATCTATCTGAAGGTCTTCCTGGTCTTGTGAACATTTCTCCTTGGCTATCTGGCCCGTCAGTTACTTCATAGCTAGCGGCTATATCTTTTACTTCACTTATAGAAAATTCTGGACCACCCTCTTCCCCTAAGTTTCTAAAACTTAAAAGTTTCATTGAATGACATGATGCACAAACTTCTTTGTAAACTTGATACCCTCTTTGAAGAGATGATCGATCAAATTTTCCTGTCACGCCTTTAAAGGTCCAGTCAACTTTTAATAATTCTTGATCAGAAGCAAGTGATTGGCCAAAATAAAATGTTAAAAAAATAGAAAAAATAGATAGTAATATTTTTTTAAACATAGTTTAATTTAACCCTCTAAAACAGGTTTTGAAATACTGCTTGGTAGTGGATCAGTTTTTTCAATATTGCCCAGCAAGGGAAGAATAACAAGGAAATGTAAAAAATAGTATGCAGTTCCAATCCTGGCTATTAAAAGATATGCGCCTTCTGCAGGCATTGCTCCCATGTAACCTAGAACTAATACATCTATAACCAATATCCAAAAAAACTGCTTATATATTGGCCTGAAAACTGCTGACCTAACTTTACTTCGGTCAAGCCAAGGCAAGGCTAGTAAAATAAAAATTGATGCAAAAAGCAGTATAACTCCTCCAAGCTTATCAGGTACAGATCTCAATATTGCATAGAAAGGTAAAAGATACCACTCTGGAACAATATGTGTTGGTGTTATCAAAGGATTTGCCGGGATATAATTATCTGGGTGACCCATAACATTAGGCGAGAAAAAAATAAAAGCAGAAAAAATAATTAAGAAAATTAGTAGAGCAAAAAGATCTTTGATAGTTATATATGGGTGAAAAGGAACTGTATCTTTTGATGGTTTTTTAATATCTATTCCGATAGGGTTGTTATTACCCGGAACATGTAATGCCCAAATATGTAAAATTACTAAACCTAAGATTATAAAAGGAAAAAGGTAGTGTAAGCTAAAAAATCTTGTTAAAGTAGGATTGTCTACTGAATAGCCACCCCACAACCAAGTAGTTATACCTTCTCCTACAAAAGGTATTGCGCTAAATAGATTAGTTATTACTGTTGCACCCCAAAAACTCATTTGACCCCAAGGCAAAACATAACCCATGAAGGCAGTAGCCATCATTAATATGTAGATTAGCATTCCTAATATCCAAATAACTTCTCTAGGAGATTTATAAGAACCATAAAATAAAGATCTAAAAATATGAATATAAACTGCCAAAAAGAACATTGATGCTCCGTTTGAATGGATATATCTTAAAAGCCATCCATAGTTAACATCTCTCATAATATGTTCTATGCTATCAAATGCCATATCTGCATGAGCAACGTAGTGCATTGCTAAAACTAAACCTGTAACTATTTGAGTCACTAAACAAAAAGTTAATATTCCTCCAAAAGTCCACCAGTAATTTAAATTTTTTGGTGTAGGATATTCACTTAAATGATTGCCAAGAGTTAGTAATGGAAGTCTGTCATTAAACCATTTTCCAAATTTTGATGATGGTATATATGTTTGATCGCTCATAAATTATTTATCCAATCTTAATAGTATTGCTGTTGACAAACTCATATTTTGGTATTTCCATGTTTACTGGTGCGGGACCTTTTCTAATTCTTCCAGATGTATCATAATGTGACCCGTGACAAGGACAAAACCAACCATTATACTCTCCTTTGTCTGCTAAAGGGACACAGCCTAGATGGGTACAAACACCTAACATTACTAACCATTCAGATTTTTTTACCCTGTCCTCATCTTTTTCTGGATGTGGTAGCTCAGTTAAACTCACTGATTTAGCTTCTGAAATTTCTTCTTCAGTTCTTCTTTTAATAAAAACTGGCTTGCCTCTCCACAAGACTGTTATTGATTTACCTGGTTCAATTTGGCTTATATCAACCTCTGTTGTAGCTAATGCTTTTACTGAGCTATCAGGATTCATTTGATCAATAAAAGGCCAAATAACTGCTCCTATCCCTACCGCTCCAACAGTGTAAGTAGCAGTAAACAAAAAATCTCTTCTATTAGTTTTTTTTTTCTCTTTATCCATATAAGATATTTACTATTTTAATACTTAAATAATACTAAAAAGTGGCTTTATCTAGAGCCAGAATGACACATAATAATGGTAGAAAATGATTAATATTGCACTATACCAACCTGATATACCTCAAAATACCGCTGCCATTATAAGGTTGGCTGCATGTTTAAATTTTAAAATACATATAATTGAGCCCTGCAGCTTTAATCTTAACGACTCAAGGTTTAAGCGTATAGTGATGGATTATGGTAAACTTGTTAAAATTTTAAGGTATGAAAGTTTTGAAAGTCTTAAAAAGAAAAATTTAAAATCAAGAATTGTTTTGATAACTACTAAAGCTAAAAAATGTTACCATAATTTTAGATTTAAAAAGAGTGATATATTGCTGTTTGGAAGAGAAAGCGCAGGTTTGCCTAAAAGTATACATAATGAGATTAAAAATAAAATAAGAATTCCTATGCAAAAAAAAAACAAGATCATTAAACATAGGGATGGCTGTGGCAATTATTACTTCTGAAGCATTGAGGCAAAATAATTTTAATTAAAATGAAAAGTATAGACATAAAGAAAAGTTTGGTTGATAGCTGGTTTAACTACTTGCAATTACAAATATGTGAAGAATTTGAAAGAATAGAAAATAGCTTAGTAGGAAAAAGAAAAAAATTTAAAAAAAGACTGTGGAACAAAAAAAATCTAGATGAGGGCGGAGGAATATCTTTTTTACTATCAAACGGAAAGTTGTTTGATAAAGTTGGGGTCAACAAATCGACAGTCTCCGGAGTTTTTAAAAAAGAATTTAGAGCAAATATACTTGGGGCAAAACAAGATGGCAGGTATTGGGCATCAGGAGTCTCAGTTGTAGCTCATATGAAAAATCCAAAAATACCAGCTTTTCACTTTAATACTAGATTTATCGTTACCTCTAAAGAGTGGTTTGGCGGCGGTATGGATGCGACACCAAGTTTTTCTGATATTAATGAAAAAATAAAAATTCACAAAAAATTGAAAGAATTGTGCTTAAATAATAAAAAAAACTATGAAAAATATAAAAAATGGTGTGATAAATACTTCTATTTACCACATAGAAAAGAGTCTAGAGGAATAGGAGGAATTTTTTTTGACTACGAGAAGAAAAATTGGGAAAATAATTTTAAGTTCGTTAGAGAACTAGGATTATGTTTTATAGAAATTACAAAGAATAGTATTACTAAAAAGATTAAAATGAAATGGAAAAAAAAAGATAAAGAAAAACAGTCATTAAAAAGGGGTAGATACGTTGAATTTAATCTTTTATATGACAGAGGTACTAAGTTTGGTCTAAACTCTGGTGGTAACACAGAGTCAATTTTAATGTCATTGCCACCACAAGCGAAATGGAAATAAATGGACAAAGAACCAATAACAACAACTGGTCTACAAAAAATAAAAACTGAATTAGAGGAATTAAAAAATATAAAGAGGCCAAAAGTTGTAGCTGCTATAGCAGAGGCAAGATCTCACGGAGATCTTAAAGAAAATGCTGAATACCATGCAGCAAAAGAACAACAAGCACAGATTGAAAGCAGAGTAATAGCCATTGAAGATGCTATAGCAAGAGCAAATGTTATTGATGTAACTAAAATTGAAAATGAAGGAAAGGTTATTTTTGGTTCAACAGTAACTGTAAAAGATTTAGAAACTAATAAAAAAATCAATTACAGAATTGTTGGACAGTATGAATCTGATATTTCAAAAAATCTAATTTACTTTAAAAGTCCAATAGGTAAATCTTTAATTGGTAAAAGTTTAAAAGATATAGTAACCGTTTCCACACCATCTGGTGAAAGAAATTTTGAAATTTTGGAAGTTCAATATATTTGATTTTTTTTTACTTTTTCTATTATAATATTTGCATCATCATCAGATAATGAAAAATCACTTTTGACCCATTTATCCTCTAATTCTTTCAAAGCTTCTCCAATTTTTTTACCTTCTTCTATTCCTTTTTTTTTTAAGTACTCGCCATTATATGAAAAATTTGGAAAAGAGGTTTTTTCAATTTTGTTTAAAATATTTACAAGCTCTGACTCTTTGAGGTTAATATTTTCTAAAAACGAAAAAATTGCAATTTTTTTTATAAATTTTTTACCTAAAAAATAAATATTTTTTCTAAGATCTTTTTTAAAATAGTTTTTTTCAATTTTGTAATTTTTAAAAGCTTCAGAAAAAAATAAAAGGTTTTTTTTCAGTTCATTGGAAACTTTATATTTGTGTGAAAAGTATTGATAATTGTCCTTATCATCAATTATTAATGATGCTAAAATTATACTGCTATCTAATTTTAATATTTTATTTTTTTTTAAAATGGATATTTTTTTAAGTCTATTTACAAATTTAAATTCAGGAAATATAAGCAAAAATATATTTTTTAAATCATCATTATTTAAAATTTTGTAAAAGTTTTCTAGTTTAATTATCTTTAATAATTCATTTAAAATTCTTTCTTTTGAAAGATTTTTTATTCCATTTAAATTTAGTTTAATTGCCTTTAATGTTTCTTCATCGAAATCTGTGTTATTGTATTGAATTGAAAATCTAATAAATCTTATTATTCTTAAATAATCTTCCTCTATTCTTTTAGATGGATCTCCAATAAATTTTACTTTACTTTTTTCTAGATCATTAGCGCCGGATTGAGGATCAAATATATTTCCTTTTCTGTCCAAATAAATTGCATTAATTGTAAAATCTCTTCTTTTGGAATCTTCGTGCCAATCATCTGTAAAATCTATTTCAGCATGCCTTCCGTCTGTTTTAATATCTTTTCTAAGCGTTGTAACTTCAAACTTAGAACTGTTAACCAAAAGAGTTAAAGAGCCATGGTCAACTCCAGTTTCTATAACCTTTATATTAGTTAATTTAAATTTTTTTTTTATTTGTTCTGGACTTAGTATTGTCGCTATATCAATGTCATCTATATCTTCCTTTAAAAGATATTTTCTAACACAGCCTCCAACGAACATGGCTATTTTTTTATTTTTAGGCTCTTCCTTTTCAAAAATATCAAAAATATTTGAAATATCCTTAGCTTTGTAAAATGGAAAGAATATTTTTTTTATCTTTTTGATAAAAGAATTATTTAAAGAAATTTTGTTCATTTTTATGGCTGGGGCACTAGGATTCGAACCTAGGATGGTGGTACCAAAAACCACTGCCTTACCGCTTGGCTATGCCCCAAGTATTATCGATTTGATATATCATAAAATTATATAATTAAATAGTTTTTGTAATTACGCACCAGTACCGAGGAAACTTATTTTTAATTATTTTCAATCCTAATATAGCTGTTTTTTGACTTTTAAACATTCCAAAACAAGCAGATCCCGATCCTGTCATCCTAGAAAAATAACATCCTTTTTGAATAGAAATGAAGTTTATAACCTTGTTAATTATACTGAATTTTTTAACTGAAATTTTTTGCAAGTCGTTCTTTTCTTTTTTTATTGTTTTTATAAAATTTGATTTATTTTGAATATTTGGAATATTTGATTTTGCTGGTTTGCTAAACTTTTTAATTTTTGAATAAATCTCTTTAGTAGAGCAAATAATATTTGGATAAACTAGTATAAAATGAAAATTAAATTTTTTTTTATACTTTATGAGAGTTTTTAAATTTTTTTGGAATGTTTGTTTGAAAACAAAAAGCCTTAAATCAGATCCAATTTTCTTTTCGAATATATTAATCATTTTTGGGTTAAATTTTTCTTTTAAAAAGTATCTTAGAAGAGAGGCAGCATTACTTGTTCCGCCTCCTAAACCTGAAAACACAGGAATTCTTTTGTTAACAGTAACTTTATAAAAAGTGTTTTTTTTAATCAATTTTTTTTTTCTTAGTAAAAAAAGGGTTTCTGAAAGAGAATTTTTCGACTTTTTAATCATTTTTTTAAATTGACCTTTAAAAACTATAAGATCTTTTTTTTTTTTATATTTTCTAATATTTATTTGATCACAAATATTTAACAAAAATGAATTTGTTTGAATATCGTGTAATCCATTTCTTGTTTTTTTAATAACTCGTAAAGATAAATTTATTTTACAATAAGAACTGATCATTTAATTTAAACCAAAAATTAATTTTTTTTTAATAATTTTTTTTAAATCTTCATCTGCTTTTTCAGAATTTAATACATATTCCCAATAGTAACGGGCCTGCAATTTTTCATTGTTCATCCATAGAGAGTCGCCGTAGTGATCATTCACTACTGGATCTGATGGCATTATCTTTACTGCTGTTTCTAAATATTCTTTTGACTCATTATATTTCTTTAATTTAAACAACGCCCAACCTAATGAGTCTATAATATAACCATCGTTTTTTCTTAGTTTATTTGCTTTCTCTAACATCCTTAAAGATTTGTCTATATTGATTCCTTTTTCTATCCAAGAGTAAGCCAAATAATTTATCACATAAGCTTGATCGGGTAATGCCTCAAGAGAATTCAACAAATCCTTTTCAGCTTTGCTCCACTCCCCTGTCCTCTCATAAGCCACTCCACGACCTTCACTAGCTTTTGGGTAAAGATAATGAGTTTTGGTAATCAATTTTAAAATTTTATTATATTCTAAAATTGATTCTTCGAATTTTTCATTATTTTTTAGAAAACTTGCATAGTCATAAATGTCATTAATACTTGGTTTTGCCATTTTTTTATAAGTACTAGATATTATTTTAAATCCTTCTTCTGTTTTATCTTGCTCTAACAAAATTGAAGCTATTCTTTTAGATGCATGCCACTTATAAAAAGTTCCACCTTTAAGAACTTTTTCATACCTATTTTTCGCTTCTTCTAAATTTTCATTCATATAAAAGTTTTCTGCTTGAAAAGCGTCAAATGAAATAAAGTTTGGGTTTAAATATTTTCCTAAACTTAAATAAAAATTAGACATAGAATAAATTGACTGTGAGGATAGTATATTTGAAGTTATATAAAATATCTCAGCCAGGACATGGGAAATATTTTTACAATCAAAATGATTATTAATTTTATCTGTTTTTTTAAGAACCAAATCTTCTTTAAATTGATTTAAGATAAGATTTCTTGGATAAGATTTTAAAGCGTAATTTATTTTTTCAATGGTTTCTTTTTCATTTTTTGTTTTATGTAAATAATTAACATAAAAAAAATAGTATCTTGAAAAATCATTTTTTTTATCTGAAAGAAGTGTTTCAAATTTTATTTCAGTTTTTGAAGATTCATAAAAACAATGAATAAATGCATCTTGAATTCTTTTCAAATTTTTTAAGTTAGAGGGTAAATTGTCTGATAATTTTACTGCTTCAATTTCATCTAGTTTTAAAAAAGAAACCCAATTATTTAGAGATATAGACAAAAGACTTTTTAGAGTTTGTGTATCACTGTTTTGATCTTCTATTTTCTTAAAATATTTACCTGCAAGGTTATATTTTTTATTTTTTAAATAATAAACCCCTGTAACTAAATTACTTTCAAAACTATCCAATCTTCTATTCTCAAGTTTTTTAGCGAATATATATGCTTCCTTTATTTTGTCTAAATTCACTAAAGAATATAAATATAATTGAGGATATGGGCTGTGAATATCCCCAAGGCCTTTTAGTTCTTTTAGGTATTTGTATGAACTGCTATAATTATTGTCACTGTAAGACAAAATTCCGGAAAAATATTTTGATACTTTATATCCAGAATAATATTTGTCAGGGTTTTTTGCTTGAGATGTACTAAATGCAATAATGAAAAAAAAAAATTTGTAATATAGTTTTAAAGTATATTTTAGTTTTTTTCATAAATATAAAATAAAATGACAAAGAAAAATAATACCAAATCAAAAAAGCTCTCAAAATATTATAATCTAATTAATCATAATTTAATATACGATAATCATCCAATCAATAGATACAAAAATAACACACCTATAATTTCAGGAAATAAAGCAGAACTGTTAAAGAAACTAGCAAGCTCAATTGGTTCTATTAAAAAATGTGAATTAAAAAAAAATGCAACAAATCAAGTTTTTGGTGACGGTAATCTAAATGCAAAAATAATGATTGTTGGTGAGGGTCCGGGAGCTAATGAGGACAAAGAAGGTCTACCTTTTGTTGGGCGGGCAGGACAGTTATTGGATAAAATGTTGCTCTCAATTAATCTTAATAGAAAAAATGTTTATATTACTAATGTAGTGAATTATAGACCGCCTGAAAATAGAAAACCTAGTGAAATAGAAATTAAAAGATATTTTCCTTTTCTTGCAAGACATATAGAAATAATAAATCCAAAAATATTGTTACTTCTTGGCAGCACGGCGTTAAACACAATAATTGGAGATGAGGAAGTGATATCTAAAGCAAGAGGAAAATGGATGAAAAAAAAAATAGGCAGTTGTTCAACTTTAGTAATCGCATCTTTTCATCCAGCATTTTTAATGCGGCAACAAGAACAAAAAAAGATGGCATGGATAGATCTTAAAATGATAAAGAAAAAAATGTTAGAACTAAAGATTAAAATTGAAAAGTAATTTGATTATAGCTGGCGTAGATGAAGTAGGTAGAGGATGTCTAGCTGGCCCAGTAGTTTCAGCAGCGGTTGTACTTAAAGACAAAATAAATTTAAAAATAATAAAAGACTCCAAAAAGATTAGCTTCAAAAAAAGATACAAAATTGCCCAACATATAAAGTTTTATTCATATTACGCAATAGGGATAGCAACTGTAGAGGAAATTTTAAATTTGAATATTCTTCAGGCCTCGCTACTTTCTATGAGAAGAGCTATTGATACATTGTCAGTAAAGCCTGATATGGTCTTAATAGATGGAAATTTTGCTCCAAAAGGAATAAAAAAATATAAAACAATTATTAATGGAGATGAAAAAGTTAAATGTATTAGTGCTGCTTCAATAATTGCAAAAGTTTATAGGGATGACTTAATGATAAAATTATCAGAAAAATTTTCAAATTATGCTTGGGATAGTAATTTTGGATACGGAACTAAAGCGCATTTAGATGGTTTGAAAAAGTTTGGTATCACAGCTCATCACAGGAAAGGCTTCAAGCCAGTACACAAGATATTGTCGAGATAGGAATCTCTAACACAAGAGGACTCTTTTTTTTTCTTAAATGGTTTGACCTTAGATTCAATTTAAGGTTGAATCTTCAAAATGTTAAAATTCTCTGATAGAATTGTAAATGGTGACAGCTTAAAACAATTAAAAAAAATTCCTGACAAATCTTTCGATCTAGTTTTTGCTGATCCTCCTTACAATATGCAAATAGGAGAAAAATTAACTCGCCCAGATGCAAGCAAAGTAAACGGCGTCAATGATAAATGGGACCAGTTTAATAGTTTCAAACATTACGATGAGTTTTGTAAAAGTTGGCTTACTGAATGTAAAAGAATTTTAAAAGACAATGGAAGTATTTGGGTAATTGGCTCCTATCATAATATTTTTCGATTGGGATATCACCTACAAAATTTAGGTTACTGGTTACTAAATGATGTGATTTGGAGAAAAAATAATCCGATGCCGAATTTTAGAGGTACAAGGTTTACCAATGCGCATGAGACTTTAATCTGGGCTTCAAAAAATAGAGAGTCTAAATATACTTTTAATTATCAATCGCTTAAATGTTTAAACGATGATTTGCAAATGAGATCGGATTGGACGTTACCCATTTGTAATGGAAAAGAAAGATTAAAAAAAAATGGAAAAAAAGTTCATTCAACACAGAAACCAGAGGCATTACTTCATAGAATTATATTAGCAACTACGAATAAAGGTGATACAGTTTTTGATCCTTTTTTAGGAACAGGGACCACAGCGGTAGTATCTAAGAAATTAGGTAGAAGTTATTGTGGAATAGAAAAAGATAAAAAATACTTTAATGCAGCAAAAGAAAGAATTAATAAAACAAGGAAAATTGAGGATAATTATCTTGATACAATCGAAAACAACAAATCAAAACCTAGAATACCTTTTGGGTCACTTGTTGAACTAGGAATAATTAAACCTGGAACATCTTTAATGGACTCTAAGAAAAAGATTAATGCAAAGATAATGGCAGATGGAAGTATAAAATATAAAGAGTCTGAAGGTTCAATTCATAAAGTTGCAGCGAAAATTATGGGAACAGAAAGTTGCAATGGTTGGACTTATTGGCATTATAATATAGATGGATCTACTGTAGTAATAGATAGTCTTAGACAGAAATTTATCGCGGAGAAACAGTCCTAGTTTTTATAGACTGTTCCCAAATAAGAACTGATAAAACTTCTCCTTTTTACTAAAAATTTCATAACTGAATTCCTTACCATTTGCATAATTGAACTTGAAAAATGAAATACAAAAAAATTAAGATTTGATCTTTTTCTAACTATTTTAACTCTTTTTGATCTTTCTTGGAAATAGGCATTTGTAGAATCTAATTTTTCCGCTTTAAGCAAATTGAATAATTCATAAGCACTTTCAATCGATTGCCCGGCACCCTGAGCCAATGTAGGGAGAATTCCATTAAATGCATCACCTATATAAAAAACTTTATTATTTGTGGAGGGAAGGATTTTTGATGTGGTATATAATGGAAAAGATTTTAGATTTTCGTCAAAAACTTTTTGTAAACTCGGATTTTGATTAACTATTTTATCAATGAGAGATTTAATATTATTAGGATCATATTTCTTATCCCTTATTACACAAACAAGATTAAGTTCATTATTTTTATTTATTGGATAAATAACTAAATGACACTTTTTTCCCATCATTAGACTTATTCTTTCTTCATCAATATTTAATCCAGATTTTGATTTCAATATTGTTCTTAAAGCAGTAGCTTTTTTGAATCTTGGTTGATTTATTTTCTTCTCAAAAAAAGATCTTGTATTAGAAAATATACCATCAGCACCAACAATGAGATCAACTAGATCGTTAGTATTATCATCAAATTTAACAAGCACTTTATTTTTTATTTCAGAGACTTCTTTTATTCTTTTTCCAAATCTTAAATGTTGGGTATAGACATCATCTTTTAAAAATTCAATTAATGTTGATCTTTGCAAAGTAGTATATTTGTTTTCTTCTGTGTTAAACTGGGTTAGATCTAAATCACATATTTTTTTATTTTGAATATTATAAAAATTAACTCCTTTTGGATGGTAAATTTTTTTATTATTTATTTTTTTAAAACCGATTTGATTTAAAATTTTTATACCATTTGCTGATAGTTGAATTCCATAACCTTCATCAAGAGATAAACTTTCCTTTTTTTCATATAACATGAATTCATGTTGAGAAAACTTTTTAATAAAATTTGCAAGAGTTAATCCTGCTATTCCAGCACCAATGATGGCTATTTTTTTTTTCATCAAAATAAAACTGAAACTTGTTTAAATATTTTTTTTGTAAAACTTGGAATAAACATTTTATTTTTATCTATTGAATACCAAACAAAAGATGAGGGTATTTTTTTAGAAAATTTATAATACAAATTAATATTTAGTTTAACATTGGAAATTGAATTTGTGTAATGTTTTAAGAATTTCCAACTTTTTTTTCTAATTTCAGAATTTCTTTCTCTCACTTTAGGTAAATTAAATTCATTTAAAAAACCAAGATTATTATTTCTGGTAAGAGCCATTTGTTTTTTTTTATTTATATAGCAAAATACATCATAATTTCTATTTTTTTTCAGTTTACTCTTTGTGTTGCTAATTCTATTGGAAGAATTAAAATATTTACAAATTTTAATCAAATTACAAATATTGCATTTTGGTTCTTTTGCCTTACAAATTAGAGCTCCGAATTCCATTAGTGACTCTACAAGATCTGAGTTTCTATTAGTTTTGAACAAATTTTTTTTATTTGTTTCAATAAATTTTTCAAAGTTAATCTTAGATTCTTTTTTATTTAATATCCTAGAAAATACTCTTTTTACATTTCCATCAACTGCTATTGTAGGTTTGTTGTGAACCAATCCAAGAAGGGCATTTGCTGTATATTCTCCTACCCCTGGTAACTTCTTGATTTCTTTTATTTCAAGTGGAAGCTTTGAATTGTATTTTTTTACTAGTAACTTTGAGGCAGCTAAAAGATTTCTGGCCCTTCTATAATAGCCAAGACCTTCCCATAATTTTAAAATTTTTCTCTCATCAGACTTGGATAGAGATTTAAGAGTTGGGAATTCTTTAGTAAATTTTTTAAAATAAGGGATTACAGTTTTAACCTGTGTTTGCTGCAACATAAATTCACTTAAAAGTCTATAATAAAGCTTTTTTTGAGATTTTTTACCAACACGCCAGGGTAGAGTTCTTTTATTATTATCATACCACGCAAGAATTTTTTTTGGTAAATTAAAGTTTATATGCATAGTAAAAAAATTAATAATAGTAAAAGACTCAATTTCACACAAGGACTTAGACCTTTTTCAAGCTCAATACCACATGGTATGAAAAAGTTGTTTAAGAAAAATGGCTATAATTTCTCAAACATTGTTGATAACTGGACTAAAATGGTTGGTAGAGAAATTTCTAATGCTTGTTACCCAGACACGATAAAAATGTCAAAAGATATGACTAACCGAACACTTATATTAAACGTGATACATGGAAAAGAGATGGAAATAGAATATAAAAAAAAGGAAATTGCTGATAAAATAAATAGTTTTTTTGGTTATAGCTGTATTGGTCATATTAAAATGAAAGTAGTTCAAGAAAGAAGAGATAAAAAAATAATGAACAAAACAAAAAAAAAAATAGAAAAAAAATTTGAAAAAAATTTGGATAAAGTAAGAAATATTGATTTAAAAAATTCTTTGGACCAACTTATAAATGCATTTAATAAAAAACATGATTAAAAAAATTTTTACTATATCACTTTTAATTTTATCCATTATAAATCCTGTACTTACTAAAGAAGTTAATCCCTTAAGTATAGGGAGTAAAGAAGCTAAAATAACTGTTAAAGTTTTTTCATCTCTTACGTGCCCGCATTGTGCAACTTTTCATAATAAAATTTTTGAAAATTTAAAAGAAGATTATATTGATACAAAAAAAATAAAATTCGAACACCATGGTTTTCCTTTGGACTTAGCTGCTTTGAATGCAGAAAAAGTTTTAAGATCAGTTGCAGATCAAGAAAAAAGTTTTAGGTTTTTATCTGAGATATATAAAAAACAAAATCAATGGGCGGTAGGATCTGATATTAATAAGATAAATTACTTAATCAAAAAAATGAGCTTAGACTTCGGGCTTAAAGAAGAAATCATTGATAAGTTTATTAAAGACGATAAGATTCAAGATCAAATATTAGAAGAAAGAATAGCTGCGCAAAAAGCTTATAAAATTAGTTCTACTCCAACTATTTATATTAATGAAAAGAAGTATGAAGGAAAACATAATTATAAACAATTTAAAAAGGCTATAGAAAAATTATTATAAAATGAAGTTTAAAAAATTAGAAATGGCTGGGTTTAAATCTTTTTTTGATAAAACCACTTTATTTATTGAAAATGGTCTAACAGGAATAGTTGGGCCAAACGGATGTGGAAAGTCAAACATAGTAGAATCTTTAAGATGGTGTATGGGTGAAACTTCTGCAAAAAGTATGAGAGGTGCTGGAATGGAAGATGTAATATTTTCAGGAACATCAAACAGACCCGCAAAAAATATTTCTGAAGTTTCTATACTAATTGAAAATATAGATAAGGATGCTCCAGCTCAATACAATGAGTTAGATGAAATTCTCATCTCAAGAAAAATTGAAAGAGACAAAGGTTCAAAATATTTTATGAATGGCAAAGAAGTTAGGGCAAGAGATGTTCAGACTTTTTTTGCTGATCTTTCGACAGGAGCTCACTCTCCATCTTTAATTAGTCAAGGTAAAATAGGAATGCTAGTAACATCAAAACCAATTGAGAGAAGAAGTGTTTTAGAAGAGGCAGCTGGCATATCAGGTATTCATGCAAGACGACATGAGGCGGAGACAAGACTTAATGCTGCTGAAAATAATCTTAAAAGAGCTGATGAACTTAAAAAACAACAAGAAAAACAATTAGAAAATTTAAAAAAACAAGCAGAAGAAGCGACTCTATATAAAGAAATTTCTAAAGAAATAAGAAAAGTGGAGGCCGGTCTTTATTACCTTAAACTAAAAGAAATAGAGAAGAATAAGAAAAATATTTCAGAAAAATTAAATGAACAAGATGACGAAGTAAGTGCAATTAAAATTGATTTAAATCATAATAGCTCACTGCTTGAAGATGAAAACAAAAGACTTGCGCCCTTAAGAGATAGAAAGATGGAAAGTTTAGCAAAACTTCAAAAAATTAACCTTGATATGACTAATTTAGAGGAGGAAGAGAAAAGGGTCAAAAATTTACAAATAAAATTAAACAAGTCTTTAGAAACTCTTTCCTCAGACCTTGAGAGAGAGAAAAGTATATCGCTGGATGCTTCGCTAAATGAAAAAAGAATTTTAGAAGAAAAAAATGAGTTATTTAAAACAGAAAAAGAACTGTTAGAAACAGAGAGTAAATCAAATCAAGATCTTAGTATAACAAAGCTAGCATTAAAAAAATTACAAGACGAGCTTAAAGATCTTATTGATGAAATTGAAAAATATATTGATTCAGATAAAAAATTAACAAAAGATATTTTTACAAAACTTAAAGATTTAATAAACAAAATTACACTCTCTCAAGAGGAGTATGCATCTTCGTATGGAAAAAATGAGACTATAAAAACCGATTCTATTAAAAGAAAAGAAAGGATTAAAAATATTGATGTAGAGTTAGAAAACTGGAAAAATCTAAAAAATAATTCTGAAAAAATGTTATTAGAATTGAATCAAAGAAAACATAAAATTCAGTCAGAAATAGAAGAAAATCAAAAAAATCCGGAGAAGATAGCAACTACTAAAGGTCAAAACATTCAAAATTTAGAAAATACCAAAAAAAGAGCTGAAGAGTTAGACTCAGAACTTACCGAGGCGGAGAAAAAATATAATTTAATTAATCAAAATTTAAAAGAAATTCAGGAAAAACTTTCTTCTTTAAGAGAGGATAAGGCTAGGAATGAGGCTACCATTGAAGGTATAGAAAATAGAAAAAAAGATTTATTATATTCTGTAAAAAATGAATTAAAAATTGATGGTGAAAATAATCTATTAACATCCTCAGATTTAATTGACTTAACAGATGAAAATCTACCAAAATTAAAAGATCAAGAGGATAAGGTAGAAAAAATTAAAAAACAAAGAGAAGCTCTTGGTTCGGTTAACTTGCGAGCAGACGAAGAAACTAAAAAATATAGAGATGAAATTCAAAAAATGGAAGATGATAGAGCAGACTTATACAGTGCAATAGTTAAATTAAAAAGTAGTATAGATGAGCTTAATCAAAAAGGAAGGGAGAAACTTTTAGATGCTTTTACAAAAATAAACAGAAAATTTAACGAGGTTTATACAAAATTATTTAGTGGAGGTAGTGCAAAATTAGAGCTAGTTGACTCGGATGATCCGTTAGAGGCAGGTCTTGAAATGCTTGTTTCGCCACCAGGAAAAAGACTTCAATCAATAACTTTGTTATCTGGAGGAGAGCAAGCCTTAACCGCATTAGCATTAGTATTTGCAGTTTTTTTAGTAAATCCATCGCCAATATGTGTTTTAGATGAAGTTGATGCTCCGTTGGATGATGCAAATGTTACAAGGTTCTGTTCTTTGTTAGATGAGCTCACGCAAATTACAAAAACTAAATTTATTATTATTTCTCATCATGCTTTAACAATGTCTCGAATGCATAGATTGTATGGTGTCACTATGCCTGAAAAAGGAGTTAGTCGTTTAGTTGGTGTGGACTTACAAAGAGCGGAAGAGCTAGTCGCTTAGTTATTGTTATGGTCGAATCTAAAGATTTTAAAACTCGCCTTAAAATTGCAAAATCAAAACTTAGAAAAAACCAATTCGAAGACAAAGATGAAAAAGGTATATTTATGGGATTTGCCTTTAAATTAGGCACTGAACTTGTTGCCGCAGTTGGGGTTGGGACAATTATTGGGTTTATTTTAGATAGTTGGTTTGGTACTAAACCTTGGTTGATAATTATATTCTTTTTTATAGGTTCGGCAGCTGGAATACTAAATGTAATTAGAGTCGCTAAAAGAATGCAAAAAGACAATTAAATTAAAGATTACTTATGGCAACAAATCCGATGCACCAATTTACTGTTCATAGAATTGGACCTGAAATCAAAATTGCTGGAATCGACATATCTTTCACTAATGCAAGTTTATTTATGTTAGTTAGTGTTGTTTCTATCTTTTTATTACTTTTTTTAGGAACTCGAGAGAAAAAAATAATTCCAGACAAAATTCAATTAATAACTGAGATGTTTTATAATTTTATAGCAAAAATGATAAGTGATACTGCTGGATCAAAAGCAAAGCCTTATTTTCCTTTTATATTTAGTTTATTTATGTTTGTTCTTTTTTGTAATATGATTGGAATGCTTCCTTACTCATTTACCGTCACTAGCCACATTATAGTGACATTAATTTTAGCTGTCTTTATTTTTATTGCAGTAACAATAATTGGATTTTTAAAACATGGATTTGGTTATCTAAAACTATTCGTACCAAGCGGAGTACCAGCAGTGCTTCTTCCATTAATAACAGTTATTGAAATAATCTCCTATTTAAGTAGACCAGTTAGTTTGTCAGTACGTTTATTTGCGAATATGATGGCTGGACACACAATGCTTAAGGTGTTTGGGGGATTTGTTATAAGTTTAGGATTACTAGGAGGTTGGTTACCTCTTAGTTTTTCAGTAGCATTAACAGGCTTAGAAATATTAGTTGCATTTCTTCAGGCTTATGTTTTTGCAATACTAACCTGCATCTATTTAAACGATGCATTAAATTTACACCATTAATAAAAGGAGGATAAATGGAGTTAGAAGCGGCAAAAATGATTGGAGCAGGTCTTGCTGCAATCGCATTAGCAGGTGCCGGCGTAGGTATCGGAATTATTTTCGGTAATTACTTGTCGGGAGCGATGAGAAACCCTTCAGCGGCTCAAAAGCAATTTCCTAATTTACTTTTAGGATTTGCGCTTGCTGAAGCAACTGGACTTTTTGGTCTAGTAATCGCACTAATAATTTTATTTGCATTTTAGATAAAAATAAAATGAAGATATGTATTGGAATAGTTTTAGCTTATTATGCTAACTATACAGTTCTGTTCGCAGCTGAGGCAGGAATGCCTCAGTTAGATCCCAAGTATTGGGTATCACAAGGCTTTTGGTTAGTTTTAGTTTTTATAGGCCTTTACCTCGCTATGGCTAATTTTTTTATTCCAAAAATTAAAAATAATTTAAATAATAGAGATAATAAAATTAAAAATGATTTAGATGAGGCAAAAAAATTTAAAGATGAGTCTGAAAAAAAACAGAAGGAGTATGATGAAACAATAGAAACAGCAAAAAAACAAGTTCAAAAAATACTTTCTGAAAATAAAAATAGATTAAATACGGAGATTCAAAAAAAGAAAAAAACTGCAGAAATTGAAATTGAGATGGAAATAGAAAAAGCAGAAAAAGAAATTAATACCTTAAAAAAAGACTCTGTGATTCATGTTGCTAAAATTTCAGAAGAATTAGCATCAAAAGTTATTGAAGAAATATCTGGCGACAAGTTAAATGAAAGCAGTATTAAGGCTGCTGTTTTAGAAAACTCTAAAAATTATTTAAAAAAATATTTATGACTATAGATGCCACATTTTGGGTTGCAATTTCTTTCCTTATATTTTTAGGACTCCTTTTATATTTTAAAATTCCAGGTAAAATAAAATCCATTTTAGACGAAAAAATCAATTACATTAAAGACCAAGTTAATGATGCGGAAAAACTTAAAGATGAAGCAAGAAACTTACTAAGCGAACATGAAAAGAAGATAAGTAATTCAAAATCTGAAATTAAAAAAATGTTAGAGAGGGCAAATGAAGAGGCAGAGAGAAATATTATTAAGTCTAACTCTGATTTTCATACATTAATGGATAATCGCAAAAAAGATGCTGATAACAGAATTGAACAAATGAAAAATCAAGCAGTTAAGGATATCAAGAATACTTCTGTAGAAATTGCTATTAAGTCAGTTGAAAGACTTCTAAAGAATTCACTTGATAAAAGTAAGCTTGATAAGCTTTACCTTTCAAGTTTAGAAGAAACAAAATTAGCTCTTAAGAAAAAATCCAGTTAAAATAGGCCATATAAAAAATGGCAAAAAAAATAATAGTTATAGGATCGGGGTTTGGAGGTTTAGCTTCAGCTTTACGAATGCGATCAAAGGGACATGAAGTTACATTGGTAGAGAAACATCCGGACTTAGGTGGGCGGGCAAGGGTTTTTAAAAAAGGAAACTTCACCTACGATGGAGGGCCTACAGTAGTAACCGCACCTTATTTATTTCAGGAATTATTTTCTTTATTTGGTAAAAAAATCTCAGATTATACAAAGATAGTTCCTTTGGAACTTTGGTACAAGTTTGTTTTTGAAGATGGCTCATCTTTTAATTACTCCGGAAATGAAGAATCGATGAAAAAAGAAATAGAAAAATTTTCAAAAAGAGATTTATCTGGATATAAAAAACTTTTAGAATTCACGGAAAAAATATTTGATAAAGGATTTACAGAGCTATCTGCAAAACCATTTAACAATTTTGGTTTTATGATAAAACAAATTCCTGCTTTATTAAAACTCAGAAGCTATCAATCAGTCTTTAAACTTGTTTCAAGTTTTATATTAAATGATAAATTGAGAAGAGTTTTTAGTATGCATCCTCTACTAGTAGGAGGAAATCCTTTCACAACAACTTCTATTTATACATTAATTTTATTTTTAGAAAAAAAGTGGGGTATTCATTATGCTATGGGCGGAACCGGAAGCATAGTAAAAGGTCTAGAAAAATTAATGTCTGAGGAAAAGATAAGTGTTCTTAAAAATTCAGAAGTAACAGAAATATTATGTGAAAACAAAAGAGTAAAAGGTGTAAAAATTAATGATAGCAAAACAATAGAATGTGACTATTTAATTTGTAATTCAGACCCACCTAATGTTTATAAAAATTTAATAAAAACAAAAAAAGATTATAGTTTTTTATTTAATCAAAAAATCAAACGAATGGATTATTCTATGGGATTGTTTGTGTATTATTTTGGTTCAAAAAAACAATACAGAGAAGTAGCTCATCATACTATTTGTTTCGGTAATTCATACGAAAAACATTTGAGTAAAATTTTTGATCAAAAAATATTGTCTAACGATATTAGTTATTATTTACATAGACCCTCTGCTACTGATCCTGAAATGGCTCCAGATGGGCAGGATGCTTTTTATGTACTCGTTCCAGTTCCAAATAATTTATCTGGAATAAATTGGTCTAAGGAAGGAGAAAAATTTAAAGAACTGGTTCTCGATAAAATGGATAAAACAGTTTTGCCTGGTATTAAAGAAAATGTTGTTAGTGATTTTTATTTAACTCCAGATTATTTTGCGAATGAATTATCTACCCTACATGGTTCTGGATTTTCAATTCAACCTAAGTTCACTCAGTCAGCCTATTTTAGATTTCATAATAAATCAGAAATTTTTGAAAATCTTTACTTTGTTGGTGCCGGAACTCACCCTGGAGCCGGAATGCCAGGAGTTCTGTCTTCAGCAAAAGTATTGGATGAATTATTGGGATGAAAAATAATTTACTTTCAAAACATGCAAAATCTTTTAATTGGGCAGGTTTTTTTTTATCAAAAGAAACTTACAAAAAGTGTTCTTTTTTATACGATTTTTGTAGAACATTAGATGATATAGCTGATGAGGGGACTCCTCTAGAAATTAAAAAGAAAAAGTTTAAGGAATTTAAATCAGAATTCAAAAATAAAAATTATTCTAATCCTATAATTAAAAATATTTTGAATCTTTTAGTAGAAGAAGATATTTCAAACAAAATAGTTGAAGATTTATTTGATGGTGTCGAAAGTGATTTAAAAAATCAAGTAAAAATGAGTACAAAAAAACAATTATTTGTTTATTCTTACAGAGTCGCAGGAACTGTAGGTTTAATGATGTCAAAAATATTAAAAGTTAATGATAAACTGTCTCTTAAGAGAGCTATAGATTTAGGTATAGCAATGCAATTAACTAATATTGCTAGAGATGTTGTTGAAGATAAAAAAAGAAACAGATCTTACATTGATCACAATTTTAACTCTATTAAAGAAACTATTGAGATAGCTGATGCTTTTTATAAGAGTTCCTTTTCGGCTATAAGGGCTGTTCCTATTGGTTCTCGGTTTTCAATTATAGTTGCAAGAAGAGTTTATAGAAAAATTGGAGACAATATATTAAAGCAAAAAAACATAGAAAATTACGATAATGCTGGAAAAATTTATGTTTCTAATGTTGGAAAGATTATTCAAACTATTTTATCTTTGTATGATTTTATAAGAATAAACTTTATAAATAACAAAGAAAACTTAACTGAAAAAGAACACTTAATTATTAATGAAGAAATAAATTTAAATGAAAGATTTTGATTATATTATTATAGGAGGTGGTTGCGCTGGCTTATCCCTAGCTTATGAACTAGATCTTCATGAAAAGCTAAAGGATAAAACGCTGGCTATTGTTGAGCCTAGAGAGGAATATAAGAGAGATAAAACTTGGTCTTTTTGGAAAGTAAGCAATCATAATTTTGACGACTGTGTTAAAAAAAGTTGGAAAGAATTTTCCGTAAAAATACCCTCTGAGTCTAAAGTTGTTAAATGTGAAAATTATCCATACCAAAGCATTGATAGTGGACTTTTTTATAATAAGATAAATGAAAAATTGAAAAAAAATAAAAATATTAAATTTTTTAATAATATTAAAGAGTTAAACACTAAAAATTCTTTTATTTTTAATAGTGTACCTTCTTTGCAAAACAATAGTTCAAATCTTTGGCAACATTTTTACGGAATTGAAATTGAAACTAACGAAAAATTTTTTGATGAAAATAATTTAGAATTAATGAATTTTGATTGTGATCAAAGAAACAATGTTCATTTTTTTTATGTTTTGCCCTTTACTAAAAATAAAGCAATGATTGAAACAACTTGGTTATCTAAAAAAAACGTATCTCTAAAAGATTACGAATCTCAACTGAAAAAATATATAGATCGCTTGGGTTTAAAAGATTACAAAATAAATTTTAAAGAGGAGGGGGCTATTCCCCTTTTCTACCCTGTTAATGAAAGAGAAAAAAATAAAATAAATATTGGAACAGCCGGTGGGATGACACGTTTAAGCACTGGTTACACATTTATGAACATTCAAGATCATAGTAAATATATAAGAAAAAATATTGAAGGTATTCAAAACAAGGGGAATTTTCATATTGGAAAGAAATATGAATTTCTTGATAAAATTTTTCTTAAAGTTTTAGAAAAAAATCCTGAGAGAATGCCAGATATATTTTTTCAATTGTTTAAAGGTTCATCAGCTTCAGTTATTCGTTTTCTGTCAAATAAAAGTAATATTTTAGAAGATATCGCAATAATAAGTAAAATGCCTAAATGGCTTTTTATAAAAGCTTTGGTGAATTAATGAATGCTATAAACTTTAAACATTCTATAATTTTTTTTAATCTTTGTATTTTATTAAGTCCACTAAATGCAATGTTTAGTGTTGAATTAACAGTTTTGTGTTTATTCTTAATTTTAATAATTGGAATATCTCATGGTTCATTAGACAATATAAAAGGAAGAAAACTTTTAAAGGTTTTTGGATTAAAGTCTGAATATATCTTCTATTTAACATATTTAGGAATATCATCAATTATAATTTTACTATGGTTATTTTTGCCAAATATAGTTTTGTTATTTTTTTTAATTGTTGCCTGTTTCCATTTTGGTAAAGAAGATACAGTTTTTTATGTTAAAAAAAAAATTTTTTATGGTGAGTTTTTATTTTTTCTAAAGGGTTCATCAGTTATTATTGCTCCTTTACTTTTTCATAGAGATGAAACAAATGAAATTTTTAGGACTTTGAACTTTAATGTTTTTGAAAATGTTATTTTCAGTAATTATTTTTTAACAATAATTTTATTTTTAAGTTTTTTGTCTAATATTTATTTAACATACAAAAAAGATGTAAATTTTAAAGCGTTAATGATGATGGATTTTTTTTCAATCTTGATTATAAATTTTTTCTTGAGTCCTATTTTAGCATTTACTATATATTTTTGTTTTCTTCATTCTATTCGACATTCTATCGGGTTAATTTGTGAGCTAGATAGATCCTTAAAAAAGGGTTTTAAAAAATTCATTTATAAAGCAATTCCATTAACTCTAGTTACCGGTTCTGCGTTCCTAATGACAATATATTTTTTAAACAATTTTTATGAACTTAATGAGGCTATTTATAAGGTTATTTTTATTGGTTTGGCGTCACTTACATTTCCGCATATATTGCTTGAATACTTAATAGAAAAAAATGAAAAATGAAATTAAGATTTTTTTAGCTTCTCCAAGAGGATTTTGTGCAGGGGTAGAAAGAGCTATAGATATAGTGGAAAAAACAATTGCTAAATATGGAACTCCTGTTTATGTCCGGCATGAAATAGTCCATAACAAACAAGTTGTCGAAAACTTAAAAAAGAAAGGTACTATATTTGTTGAAGAATTATCTGAAGTTAAAGACCTTTCTAGACCTGTGATATTTTCTGCTCATGGTGTACCTAAAACAGTTCCAGAGGAAGCAAAAATAAAAAATTTATTTTATATTGATGCAACGTGCCCTTTGGTTTCAAAAGTACATAGAGAGTCAGAGCAATTATATAAAAACGATTATGATATAATTTTAATAGGCCACAAAAACCATCCCGAGGTTGTGGGAACAATGGGTCAATTACCTTCGGGGTCAATTCGTTTAATTGAAACAGTTAACGAAGTTAAAGATTTAGATTCAAAATCATTTAAAAAACCTTTAGCCTACATTACTCAAACTACTTTATCAGTGGACGATACGGCAGAAATTATTGCTAAACTTAAAGATAAATTTCCTAAAATAAAGGAACCAATAAAAGAAGACATATGTTATGCAACAACAAATAGACAAAAAGCAGTGAAAGAAATTGCTCCGAACTGCGATATGTTATTTATTATTGGAAGCAGGAATTCATCAAATTCTTTGAGGTTAGTTGAAGTTGCCAAAAGAGCTGGTTGTGAAAAATCAGAACTAATTCATTTTGGCAAAGAATTGCCGATAGATAAAATTAAAAATTCAAAAAATATTGGTATTTCTTCAGGAGCATCGGCCCCTGAGCAACTTGTTCAAAATCTTATATCAGAAATTAAAAAACATTGTAAAGTTTCTTTAGAAGAAGTAATTGTTGCTGAAGAAAAAGTAAAATTCAAGTTACCTAAAAATTTAAATTAAATGGCAGTTTATACAAAACTAGATCATAGGAGTATTGAAAAAATCTTATCTAATTATTCAATAGGAAATTTAGATAAATTTGAAGATATTGAAGAAGGAATTGAAAACTCAAACTTTCTAATTTGGGTAAATAAAAAGAAATACATTTTAACTATCTATGAAAAGCGAGTTAGAAAAGAGGATCTTCCTTTTTTTTCAAATTTGATGACTTTGTTAAATGAGTCTAATTATAAATGTCCTAAGCCCTTACTAAATAAAGATGATAAAGCAATTTCAGATTATAATAACAAAAAATTGATGATTGTTAGTTTTATAGAAGGAAGACCTAAAGGGAATTTAAGTCCTGACAATTGTAAATCAATTGGAACCGAGACAGCCAAACTTCATGAATTAACTAAAAAACTAAAAATTCATAGAACAAATGACCTTTCTGTAAACTCTTGGAGAAAAATGTTTAACCAAGTTAGAGATAAATGCATAAAAATTCACAAAGATTTACCAAAACTCATCGAAGACAACTTAAATGATGTTGAAAAAAATTGGCCTAAAGATTTGCCCAAAGGCATTATTCATGCTGACTTATTTTATGATAATATTTTTTTTGACAAGAATAATTTTAGTGGCATTATTGACTTTTATTTTTCCTGTAATGATTTTTATGCCTTTGAAATAGCAATATGTTTTAACGCTTTATGTTTCGATGGATCAAAAAATAATTTAAGCTTTAATGTTACAAAGGCAAAATCTTTTATAGAAGGATACAATCAAATAAGAACTATTAGTGATCGGGAAAAAGAAAATATAAAGGTTTTATCTCAAGGTGCGGCATTAAGATTTTTACTTACTAGAGTTTTTGATGCGTTAAATACGGTGGAAGGAGCCATTGTTAAAGTAAAAGATCCTATGGAATATCTCAAAAGATTAGAATTTCATAAAAATTCTAAGACTTATGAGGATTATTTTTTTTAATGAAGTATAAGATTTATACAGATGGAGCATGCTCAGGAAATCCTGGGAGAGGTGGATGGGCAGCAACTATTCTTGATGATAAATCTAATCAATTAAATATTTCTGGAAGTGAAACCAATACCACAAATAATAGAATGGAACTTGTAGCCCCTATTATGGCTTTAAATAAAATTAAAAGTAAATCTGAGATAACTATCTATACAGACTCAAAATATGTCAAAAATGGAATTACAGACTGGATTAACAAATGGAAAATAAATAATTGGAAAAGCTCAAACAAGAAACCAGTTAAAAACAAAGATCTTTGGGTTAAATTAGACAATTCATGCCAAAAACATAAAGTCAGTTGGAAATGGGTAAAAGCTCACTCAGAAAATAAACTTAATAATTTAGTTGATAAGTTGGCAGTTATACAAACAAAAAAATAGATATTTTTCTAAATGGATTTTAAAAAATTTTCTGCTGCTGATACTTCGCAAGCAGCAGTTTCTTTTTCTTCCTCTACTTTTTTTACTATTTCATTTTCTACAAGCATTGTATATCTATTTGATCTTACTCCAAGGCCTTTAGCTGATTTATCAACCTCAGCACCAATGGCTTTCGTAAATTTTAGATAAGGATCTCCAAACATAAGAATTTTAGTTCCGACATTTTGATTTTCACCCCAGGCTTTCATAACATTTGGATCATTTACAGCCACACAAACTATTTTTGTTATTCCCTTTTTTAAAGACAAGTCGTAATTTTTAATATATCCGGGCAAATGAAGTGCTGAACATGTTTTTGTAAACGCTCCAGGCATACCTAATATGATAGTTTTATCATTTTTGCATAAACTTAAAATATCAACTTTTTCTACTATATTTTCCTTATCAAGATAAAATAATTCTGCGCTTGGCAACTTATCTCCTACTTTTATTTTCATTAAATTTTTTCCAAAATATAGTTTTTAACTTTTTGTAAGTTATTATCAAGTATATCAAATTTTTCTTTCTTATCTGGCAAACCAATTATTTGCTCAGGAACAGTTATCTCCCTATTAATTGCTACTTTAACAGTGTCAGCAAATTTGTATGGGTGCGCCGTACCGAGAACGACTGTTGGTAACTCATTTTTAACCTTATAAGACGCTCCTACGGCAGTAGCTGTGTGTGGATCTAGTATGAAACCAAAATTGTTAAAAAAATCTCTGATTATTCTTATTGTCTCGTTATCGTCAATGGCTTCGGCATCAAAAATATCTTTAATCATACTTTTTTCTTTTTCCTCTAAAGAAAAAAAACCCTTATTTTTTAAGTCATTCATTAAACTAATTACTCTTTTCTCGCTATGCTCTGAGATATCAAAGAGGAGTCTTTCAAAATTACTTGAAATTTGAATATCCATACTAGGTGTCAAAGTTGATTTAACTTCATTTGGTTTGTAGTCACCTGATTTAATAACTCTTGCTAAAATATCGTTTTGATTAGTAGCAACAATTAATTTACCCATCGGTAGTCCCATTTTTCTAGCTACATATCCAGCATAGACATCTCCAAAATTACCAGTTGGAACTGCAAAATTAGTTTTTTTTGACAACTTAAAATAAGTATAAAAATAATAGACAATTTGACAAATAATTCTAGCCCAATTTATTGAATTTACTCCTGACATATTAATTTTTTCTCTAAAATTATTATCTGAGAACATTTCTTTTACAATTTTTTGGCAATCATCAAAATTTCCTTTAATTGCTATATTATAGATATTCGTAGAACCAATAGTTGTCATAATTTTTCTTTGAGTTCGAGAAATTTTATTGTGAGGATGCAATACGAAAACATTTATATTTTTTTTATCATTTAAGGCTGAAATAGCTGCTGATCCAGTATCGCCTGAAGTTGCAACTACTATATTAACTTTTTTTTTATCAGCTATATTTAATTCATCGAACAAGTTGCCAATTACTTGCATAGCAATGTCTTTAAAAGCAAGGGTTGGGCCGTGATATAGTTCCAATAAATGAATATCTCCGACCTTCTTTATTTTCACAACTTCCTTAGTGAAAAAGTTATCATAAGCCTTTGAGATTAATGTTTTTAATTTTTTTTTTTTCAAGATCAGATGAACAAAAATTTGATATAATTTCTGTTGCTAGATCAACATATGCTAAATTTTGGAGACTTTTCAATTCAGAGTTATTATATTTTTTTAGATCTGATGGAATAAATAAACCACCATCGGGTGCCAAACCCCTTGAAAAAATTTCAGTAAAACTGAATTCAAGTTTTTTATCTCTAGTACTATAATATCTCATTAAATAATTTTATCTATTAAGAATAATACAAAAATCAAAAACAGATACAGAATTGAATAACCAAAAATCTTTTTTGCTTTCTTCAAAATCAATTTGTTTTTCTTAGATTTGTATAAATCAAAACATATAAAATTATAATACAATGTCAGTATTATGGCTGGAATCAAATAAATTAAACCTGAAAAATTAATAGCATAAGGGAAAATAATAACTGGCAACATTAATAATGAGTAAATTAATATATAATTTTTTGTTTTATGAACCCCATCTGTTAAAGGAAGCATTGGAATTTTTGCTTTTTTATAATCATTAGCCTTGTATAGGCTTAATGCCCAAAAATGGGATGGCGTCCAAAAGAAAATTATTAAAAAAAATGATAGCGGTTCAATAGAAATTGAATTAGTTGCAATAGTCCATCCTATAACTGGTGGTAAAGAACCTGCGGCTCCTCCTATGACAATATTTTGAGAGGTTTTTCGTTTTAACCACATTGTATAAATGAATAGATAGAAAAAAATTGTAAACAAAAGCAAAAATGCAGATAAAGTGTTGCCAAAATAATTAAGACCAACAACTGAAAAAATACTTAGTATTAGCCCGAAAATTAAAGCTTCTCTTTTATTTATTTTCCCTGTTGGAATTGGTCTTAGACAAGTTCTTGTCATTAAAGCATCTAAGTCTGCTTCATACCACATATTCAAACATCCTGCAGCGCCGGCCCCCATCGCTACCAAAGTTATTCCGATCATTGCCTGAGAAATACTTGTAAACGAACCTGATGTTAAAAATCCTACTGCACAAGTAAATATCGCTAAAGACATCACGCTAGGCTTCATTAATAACCAAAAACATTTGATGTGAGTTTTTAAGTTTAATCTCGTAGTTCTGATTTTAATTATGTTATATGACAAGGCTATTCTACATTTAATGAAATGAATACTGCTAACAACACCATTCCAATAATAAGAATGTGATTCCCGAGATCAAAAATTCCTATTTTTTTATTTTTTTTATCGATTAACTTTCTGTGGATAGGAAGTTTATCATAAGGATTTATCTTAATATTTTCGTTCTTTTCTTTGTCATTTTCTATTCTTAGAGAAGTGCTAAACCAAACAAAATAAATAAAAATAAAAAAGAATATTAAAAATCCTGCTACTATATTATAACCGCCCATTAATTAACCTCCCACAAAAAAATAAAACAGTCTTGAAAAAACAGTGTATTTTCCCTCTGCAAACATTAAGCAAACAAAACCAGCAATCGCTGTCATAGGCCACAAAAGAACATTTACAAGAGCATAACGTTCCCAAAATAGATGCATAAAAAAAGCCATGATTAAACCAGCTTTTAAAAACATAAAAAACAAAATTAAAGACCATCTTAACAATCCTTGAAAATTATACCAATCAACCATGTAAGAAAAAAAACTCAATACAAATAACAAGCCCCATATCCAAAGATATATACCTATCTTATGCGTTGTTGATTGTTCTTTTCCTGTATCAGCCATAATTTGTTTTACCATAAATAGAAGAAAGCGAAAATGAATACCCAAACTAAATCAACAAAATGCCAGTAAAGACCAAGTATTTCTATTGCTACATAATCTGATTTCATGGTTGTAAAATAACCTCTTCTACCAGTGTCAAAGTCTCCTCTGTAAACTTTTCTAGCAAAAATAAACAAAAATATGACCCCTATAGACACATGAGTGCCGTGAAAACCTGTAATCATGAAGAAGAATGCTCCAAACTGCTCAGCTCCAAAAGGATTATCCCAAGGTCTTACACCATCATGAAAAATTAATTTAGACCATTCAAACGCTTGCATGCCAACAAATGTTAGTCCACCAATAGCAGTCAACAAAACAAATAGTCCACACATTTTTCTATTTTTTTCATATCCAAATTTCACTGCAAGGGCCATTGTTCCACTGCTAGTTATTAAAACAAAAGTCATAATAGCAATTAAAAGAAGAGGTACTGGTAAACCTGCAACTTCTAAGGCAAATACTTCACTAGGATAAGGCCATGGCTCAACAACGGACGCTCTTACTTTCATGTAGGCAACCAAAAAACAGCTAAATACAAAAGTATCACTTAGAAGAAAAATCCACATCATAGCTTTACCCCAATTAACTCCTTTAAAAGCTGTTTGGTCATCACCAATGTCCGAAGACATGCCCTTAAAACCTTCCGGCAATTTATCAAGATTGAGATCTGGCATATTTTTTAATTAAGTTTTTTCTACTTCGGCTTCTAGCACTTCACTTGGTGGAGTTGTTTGTGTGATATAATCTTTTTTTGCTCCTGGAACGTTAAAGTCATAAGCCCATCTGTGAACAACAGGTAATTTATCTCCCCAGTTTCCATGTTCAGGAGGAACTTGAGGCGTAAGCCATTCTAATGAATTTGCTTTCCAAGGATTTTTTCCCGCTGGTTTGCCCATTCTTATACTTTTAACTACATTGTAAAAGAAAATAAACTGTGCCGCTCCTACTATAAACACAGCTACACTTATAAACTCATTCATTCCTACTGCAGAGGTCATGTAAGGGCTGTCATACAATTCAAAATATCTTCGAGGAACTCCTATAAAGCCAAGGTAATGCATTGGGAAATAAATTGAATAAGCGCCTAAGAAAGTTACCCAGAAATGCAATTTGCCTAAAGTTTCGTCTAAAAACCTACCTGTTATTAAAGGAAACCAGTGATAAATCGCTCCAAAAATTACCATGAGGGGAGCTATACCCATAACCATATGAAAGTGAGCAACAACAAAATATGTATCAGAAAGAGGAACGTCTACAACAACGTTTCCTAAAAAAATACCAGTTATCCCACCATTAACAAAAGTAACTATAAAACCAAGGCAGAAAAGCATTACACTAGTTAATCTAATGTTTCCTCTCCACAAAGTTAAAATCCAATTGTACACCTTAAGTGCGGTTGGCACTGCAATAATCAGTGTAGTGGTAGCGAAGAAAAATCCAAACCATGGTGTCATTCCACTCACATACATGTGATGTGCCCATACAAAAAAGCTTAAAGCTCCAATTATAACAATTGCCCATACCATCATTCTATATCCAAAAATATTTTTCCTAGCGTGAACGGATATTAAATCTGAAACTATACCAAATGCAGGAAGTGCTACGATATAAACTTCCGGGTGACCAAAAAACCAAAACAGATGTTGGAAAAGTATAGGGCTTCCCCCATCATATGACAACATTTCCCCGGCTTTTATAATAGTCGGCATAAAGAAGCTTGTTCCAAGCACCTTGTCTAGAGTCATCATTATAGAACTTACAAGCAAAGCTGGGAAAGCTAATAAAGCCAAAACTGTTGCGGTAAAAATTCCCCAAATAGTTAGTGGCATTCTCATCAAGGTCATTCCTCTAGTTCTTGCTTGTAAAATAGTGATAACATAATTTAAACCTCCCATTGTAAAACCAATTACAAATAGAGATAAGGAAATTAACATCAACAAAATTCCATATTCTGAACCTGGTGTTCCCTCCAAAATAGCTTGAGGCGGATAAAGTGTCCATCCTGATCCAGTTGGACCTCCAGGTACAAAAAAACTAGCCATTAAAACTACAACGGCTACAAAGAACATCCAAAAGCTAACCATGTTTACATATGGAAATACCATATCTCTTGCCCCAACCATTAATGGAATTAAATAATTTCCAAAACCCCCTAGAAATAGCGCTGTTAATAAGTAAACAACCATTATCATTCCATGCATAGTAACGAATTGATAATAGGACTCAGCTGTAAGAAAAGGGAAAAGTTCTGGAAAACCTAATTGCATACGCATCATCCAAGAAAGAATTAAACCTACAACCCCTGTAAAAACTGCGGTAAGAGCGTATTGAACCCCTATTACTTTTGCATCCTGACAAAAAATCCATTTAGTTATAAAACTATGCCCGTGATAAAGATCTTGTTCTGGTAATTCAGCAGGTCTAACATAATCAATATCTCTAGTGGTACCTGACGCCCCTAAAGATTTTGTTTTTATTTTTGAACGTTTATTTATTTTTGAATCTTCTGACATTTTTTCCTTAATATACTTTTTTAATCATTAAATAAATTATTAATTTTAACTAATTTTTTGTTAATACTATTTTTTTCTTTTTTAGCCAAAAAACTTGAAAATGTTTCATGTTTAGCAAGCCATTTATTATAACTTTCTTCGTCTTCGACTACCACTGATGCTCTCATCGCATAATGGCCAACTCCACAGTACTCTGCACACAAGACCTCGTATTCTCCATTTTTATTAGGTTCGAACCAATAAAAAGTTACTATTCCAGGAACTGCATCCATTTTGGCTCTAAATTGCGGAACGTAATAGTTGTGTAAAACATCTATTGATCTTAACAAAATTTTTACCGGTCTATCTTTAGCTAAATGTAATTCGTTGCTTTCTATAAAAATATCATCTTTTCCATTAGGATCATCTGGGTTTATTCCAAAAGGATTATCATCACTTATGATTTTATTACTTGATGTTCCCATTTTTCCATCCTCTCCAGGTAGTCTATACTTCCATCCCCACTGCCAAGCCATAACTTCAACATGAAGAGCTTTTTCAGGTACTTTAATAAAATCGTTCCAAACGAGAAGCCCTGGAGCTAAAAGTGCTGCTACTCCAATTGTGGTTAACCAAGTTAATTTAAGCTCGAGTTTCTTGTCTTCTGGTTTGTATTCAACTTTACGTCCTTCTTTATAACTAAATTTAAAGATGCAGTAGACCATGAAAAGACAAACTAAAATAAAAACCCCTCCGCCTATCCAAAAGCTAAGTATAATTGTATCGTCCATTGCACCCCAATTTGAAGCAATGTCTGTCCACCACCATGGGGTCCAAATATGGAATGCTATTGATCCAAGTATAACTGCTAAAAAAACAAGTCCTGTCCACATATTAGATAAGTTATAAAATAAAAGGCCATTATAACCTAGGGACAAAGTGTCTTATAATGGATATATAATACACAAAATGGTTGGAAAATTGGGAATTTTAATAGCTATACTTTTTTTAGTCTTTCTTTTTTTTATCGTTATATCTTTAGGGGCAGGCGGTTTTTCGAAGGGTAAGAAAAAGCCAGAAATTAAAAAATATTTAAAATCTGTATATTTTTTATTATTAATAATTGCTGTTCTAGGAAGTGTATTAGTTTTATTTCTCTAGTTGAGTTTTATGAAATTAGTGACTTGCACCAAGCAATAACAGTATCATTAAAAACAAATAAAACTAAAAAAAATACGAACCAAATTACCAGCAAAAAAGTCCAGTATAGAGACAGTGCTTCTAGACTCTTTTTTTCTTCTATAATTTTTTCTTCTTTAATTTTCAAGATTTTGGAACAGACTTTGCCCCAAAATAATAAGCCCCCTAAAAGATGTAATCCATGAAGAGCTGTGAAAAAATAAAAAGAAGTAAAGTATGAATTGGTAGAAACAATTTTTCCACTATTCATCAATTGAAACCAAAAAAATATTTGACAAAATAAAAACAAGTAACTTAAGCCACCGACCTGAACTAAGTTTTTTTTAATTTTTGATAGTCTAATATTTTCTAAATCTTTAGTAATTTTTCTAAAAAGGTAGGCAACTAAAATTAAAACTAAAGTGTTAAACCATAACAAATTTGGTTTAAACAAAAACATTGTGTCTTGATCTTTTGGAATAGTGTAAAGATACCCAGTAAGTACAAGACTAAAAAGAACTGTGCTTACACCAAAAATAACAATTACCGCAGAAACTTGCGGGGAAAGAGCCTCAAATGTCTTTCCTTGATGATAATCATCTATTTCTGCTTGATTTTTCTCCCAAGGTTTTTCTACAAGTGTGCCAAATAATTTCTTTATAAAACTAGACATAACTATTAATTATAACATTAATGAAAATAAAAACATCTATAACAATTCTTATTGGTTGTTTCATAATCTTCATGTTTATTATGTTTCCAATATTTTTATCAATTCAAGATCAAAAGGATGAATATGTCGCATCAATCAAGGGCTCGTCATTTTCATTAAAGGATATAAATAATAATAATATAACAGAAAAATCTTTTGAAGGACCTGCTACGGCTTTATTTTTTGGTTTCACTAATTGCCCAGATGTGTGTCCTATTACTTTAAATAAATTAACTTTAATTGTAAATGAACTTAAAAAAGAAAAAAAAAACCTTAAAGTATTTTTTATAAGTATAGACCCGGATCGGGATACTCCTGAAATAATGAAAAATTATTTAAATTCTTTTGAAAATACAATTACTGGAATTACAGGAGAATCTGAAAAAATTTTTACTCTTTCAAAATCTTGGGGCATAAAAAGTCAAAAAATCTTTTCTGAAAATGGAACGTACACAGTAGATCACAGTTCTCCTATACTTTTGCTTAAAGAAGGAAAATACACAGGTCGAATTACTCATCACGATAATGTACAAGAGTCTTTAAAGATAATTAAAAAAATTTTATAAATTAAAAATATAGTTGACTAAAGTCAAAGCAGAAATTGAAGCCGTTTCTGTTCTTAAAATATTTTTAGACAAAGAAAAAGGCATTAAATTATCTTTGATAAATATTGATTCTCTCTCAGTAGGAGAGAAATCTCCTTCAGGGCCTACTAAAATTGATATGAAAGTATTTATTTTAATATTTTCTTTTTTTAAAACATTTTTGCAATTTATGTCTGCAAATAAAATTTTGTGGGGATTTTTCACATTGTTTAAAAAATCCTTCAGTTTTATAACGCTTGATATTTCCGGTGGATTTAATTGATTAGACTGTTCTGTGGCCTCTATAACTATTTTATTTGCCCTCTCATAATTCAATTCTTTTACTTCTGTACGCTCAGATACAATTGGAGTTATTTTTTTTACTCCAAGTTCAGTGGCTTTCTGCAAAATCATTTCCATTGGATTTTTTTTTACCAAACAAATTGCTAACTCAATATTTAGTGACTTGGGGTACTCTTTTTTTATCTTATCTAAAAATTTTACTTCAACTCTATCTTTTTCTAAAAAAATTATTTCACTAACCCACTCTCCGTCTTTGTTGAAAAAATTTATTTTAGAACCACGTTTAAGCCTCATTACATTTACGACATAATGAGTATGTTCCTTTGATAGCAAGCTCGTAGTATTTTCCGTTATGGTGTTTGGATGATATAATCTCATGTTGCTCATCTCTTGTATATACAATAAAAACAATGTTAAATTAATTATAAAAAAGGAAACATTATGGAAAAAGGAAAAAGAGCTGGGGACTCCCCAATTGGAGTAGATGTAGTTGAGGGGAAATCTTATTATTGGTGCACTTGTGGGAAAAGTTCCAAACAACCTTTTTGTGATGGATCCCATAACGGATCAAAATTTGGACCTTTAACTTATAAAGCAGAACAAACGAAAAAGGTCTTTTTTTGTACTTGTAAACTTACTGAGGATCCGCCTCTATGCGATGGCTCGCACAATAAGCAATGAAAATAAAATCTATAGTTTTTGATGCTTATGGAACCTTATTCGATGTAAATTCTGCGGCTGAGAAATGCAAAGATAAAATTGGTGATAAGTGGGAAAGTTTTGCAAATTTTTGGAGAACTACTCAACTTGAATATACTTGGTTAAGAAGTTTAATGAAAAGACATGAAAATTTCTGGAAAGTGACAGAGGACAGTTTAGATAAATCAATGAAAGTTTTTGATATAGATAATAAAATGAAATCTGAATTATTGAATCTTTATAAAATCTTGCAGCCATATCCAGAGGTCAAAGATGTATTAAATGATTTAAAGAAAAAAAAATACAAACTTGCTATACTTTCTAATGGTACTCCGTCACTATTGAATGGGTTAGTAAAAAGCAACAATTTAGACAATTTATTTGATGATCTTTTTTCAATTGAGTCTGTAAAAATTTACAAACCTGACTCTAAAGTTTATGACTTACCTGTAAAAAAATATAGCATTAAAGCTGAGGAAGTATTTTTTTTGAGTGCTAACACATGGGATGTATCTGGTGGTGGTAATTATGGATTCAATTCTATTTGGGTAAATAGAAATAACAATATTTTTGATAACCTTGATTTTACACCTAAAAATGAGATAAACAATTTAACGCAGTTACTAGACTTAGTTTAATAGTTATTATTCTTTATGTTTCAAATTGAAGTAAAAAAAATAATTAATGCTTTAAGTGCATCTGATGGTGCGGGTGTTAAACTAAAAAGAAGCATCGGAACACCTGATGCTGATTATATCGATCCATTTTTAATGCTTGATGAATTTGGTTCGGAAAATAAAGATGATTATGTAGCTGGTTTTCCCCCTCACCCCCATAGAGGAATAGAAACCGTAACTTATATGCTTCACGGTGAATTTGAGCACAAAGATAGTACTGGCTCAAAAGGGAAAATGTCTCCAGGTGATGTTCAGTGGATGAAAACTGGTCGAGGCATTATTCATTCTGAGATGCCAACAATGTCGGATGGTAAATTATTAGGGTTTCAACTTTGGATTAATATGCCTGCAAAACTTAAGAAAAACAAACCAGAATACCTTTTCATAAAAGGGAATGAACTCGGTATTTACAATGACAAAGAAAAGAAAGTGAAGGTTATTGCTGGAAAATTTCAAGAAGTTGAAGGGCCTCAAAAAAATCATAATGTTGAACCCTTATTTTTTCATATAGCATTAGAAGAAAATAAAAAGTTTGAGTGTGATGTACCTGATAGTCATAATTCTTTTATCTATTTGCTTAACGGTGAAATTAAAATTGGAACAAATGATCACTCTAAAACTGGTAATTCCCAACTAATATTATTAGAACGAGGAAACAAATTAACTATTAAAGCTCAAAAGAAAAGTGAATTTTTATTAATTGCAGGAAAACCTATTGGAGAACCTATTGCAAGAGGGGGCCCTTTCGTAATGAACACTAAAGCAGAAATTTTAGAAGCAATACAAGACTACAATAACGGAACATTTGCAAAATACTAAAGCTTCAAGTACTTTAGTCAAATGTCTAAATCAATTATTATAAAAAAAATTGGAGGACCTGAAACTTTAGAAATGAGGGATGTTGTTATTAATTCACCTGGTCCTCAGGAAATTAAAATTAAAAATTACGCAATAGGTTTAAACTACATTGATACTTACCACAGAAGTGGTCTTTATCCGGTTAAATTACCTTCCGGCATTGGATTAGAGGGTGCTGGAGTTGTATTGGAAGTTGGGTCTAAAGTAAAAAATTTTAGCAAAGGGGATGATATTGCTTATGCTGCTCCTCCTTTAGGTTCGTATTCAGAAGAAAGAAATATTCCTGAGGATATTGCTGTTAAGTTACCAGACGGTATTACTCACAAAACAGCAGCTAGTGTTATGACCAAAGGTCTGACTACATTTTATTTATTGGAAAAAACCTATAAAGTGATAGCTAGAGAAACAATCTTATTTCATGCAGCCGCGGGTGGCGTAGGACAAATTTTTTCCCAATGGGCTAAAAGTCTTGGGTGTAAAATAATCGGTACTGTAGGTTCGGATGAAAAAATAAAAATTGCCAAAAAAAATGGTTGTGATTTTGTTATAAATTATAGAAAAGATAATTTTGATGAGAAAGTTTTAGAGATAACGAAAAATAAAGGTGTTGATGTCGTTTATGACGGAGTTGGAAAAGATACTTTTGAAAAATCTTTGAACTGTCTTAAAATAAGAGGAACAATGGTTTCTTTTGGAAATGCTTCAGGATCATTATCTCCGATAGATGTCCCGAAATTGCTACAGCCAAAAGGTTTGTTTTTTGTTAGACCCTCTATGGGACAATACTTAGGTACTAAGACAGAGTTAGATGAAGCTGCTAATGCTTTGTTTGAAAAAATAAAATATGGAAAAATTAAGATTGAAATATTTAAAGAATATAATTTAAAAGATGTTACACAGGCACATAAAGATCTAGAGTCTAGGAAAATTATAGGGCCTGCAATTTTATTACCATAATGAAAGATCAAGAGATTGTTTCACCTTGCATAAGTATTTGCAAAAATGATCCGGTAACAGGATATTGTTATGGTTGTGGAAGAACTAATCAAGAAAAAAAAAGCTGGAAAGATGAGAGTACAAGTAATGATTGGAAAAAGAAAAATCTTCAAGAGATTCAAAAAAGGTTATCGGGTTGGCAGTTAGAAACTTTTAAATTATCCTATTCAAATAAAAAAAAATTAGGATAAATCATCTTTCATTGATTTCATATCACTAAGATGAAATTTTAGCGCTTTATTTGATAGTCTAATTTCTTGTAAAAAAAGAAATATAGAAATAATCATACACAAACAACATCCTGCAAATATCAGTCTAGCTATCATCAAGACATTTAAGTATAAACCAAGAACTGTTAACATGTTGAACAAAAAACCAAAACATGCAAAGCCCATTGTATATTTAAGTAAATTAGTTCTGCTATTAAGATTGTGTAATTGTTTTTCCCACTCAGGTGGAATGTTTTTTTGAAAAACATATTCATCATGTAATTTTCTAATTAAAGCGCTTAAAGTGTGAAATCTGTTACTATATACCGCCATGATAAGTGGGATAGCGGGGAACATAAGAGCTGTAACTGTGTAGTCTATATCCATATCGAATCAAATTGATTATGAAGATAGTGTTTGGTATTTACAAGTCTTAATTAGGAATGAATAGAATAAAAATATTTATAGAACTAACTAGGCTAAATAAACCTATAGGATTTATGCTTCTATTTTGGCCTTGTAGTTGGGGTTTAGCTTTAGCATTTTATTACAACAACGATCTAAATAATTTTCTTTATTATTTGTTACTTTTTTTTTTAGGTTCGATTTTGATGAGAAGCGCTGGATGTATATTTAATGATATTGTTGATAAAGATATAGACTCTAAGGTCGCTCGAACAAAAAATAGACCGCTTGCTTCAGGCAAAATAAATATTTCTAACTCAATTTATTATATTGTGATTCTTTGTTTAATTGCTTTTTGTATTCTAATTCAATTAAACAATTTTACTATTTTTTTAGGTTTAGCTTCTATGCTTTTGGCATTTTCTTATCCCTTTATGAAAAGGATAACTTACTGGCCTCAGCTTTTTCTGGGTTTAACATTCAATTGGGGCTTGGTAATGGCTTGGTCTGCATCAAACAATCAAATTTCTTTAGATATTTTAATGTTTTACTTATCAGCCATATTTTGGACATTAGGCTATGACACGATTTATGGGGTTCAAGATATAGCTGATGATGAAATAATTGGAAACAAATCAACAGCTATAAAGTTTAAAAAAAATATAAAATTATTTACTAGTTTATGTTACTTGATAAGCCTCACTCTTTTGACTTTTGTTTTATATCCTATAATGAATTTAAATTATTCAACAGTTCTATTTTTTTTATATGTGCTAAGTTTGATCTATCAGATAAAAATTTTTGATGCAAAAAAACCAATGACATGTCTTAAAGCTTTTAAAACAAATAATTTATCTGGTCTAATACTATTTCTTACAATTCTAACTTTGAATACTAACACTGAAATTTAATGAAGTTTGATGAACTTATAATTATTTTAAAAAGATTATATAAAGGCTATATAAAAAAATATTTCAAAAGAATAATTTTAGCCTTGGTTTTGTCATTAATAGTTGCGGGAAGTAATGCTGCAACAGCTTGGTTGTTAGATCCGGCTGTTAAAAAAATTTTTATTGATAAAGATAAAACTTTAGCGTGGTTAATACCAATAGCAATTATTTTAGCATTTTCATCTAAAGCTTTCTCTTTATATTTTGCTAGAATTAATATAATTAAAGTTGGTCAACGAATTTCCGGTGAACTTCAAAAGCAGGTTTCTGACAACATATTGTTAACTGATATTCAGACATTAGATAATAGACATTCGGGTAAATATATTTCTAATATTATGTTTGACGCTGGTCAAGTTCAACAATTAGTGAGTGTTGGAGTTCTAAATCTAATGAAGGATACTTTTTCATTAATTGCTTTAGTTTCTGTAATGTTTTATCAAAATTGGAAATTAACTATATTTGCATTGTTCATGATGCCTCTTGCTGCCACTTTGGCAAAAAGCCTAGGAAAAAGAATAGGTAAAGCAACGGGTGAGGCTGGAAAAATAGCTGGAGATATGACCTCTTTTTTATCTGAAATTATAAAAGGTTCTAGGATGATAAGAATTTACCAAAAAGAAAAGTCTGAACAAGAAAATGCAAATCGTGTTATTAAAGCGATGGTAGATAAGAATATTAAAATAGCTAGTATAATTATTAGAGCTACACCTATCATGGAAGTTCTCACAGGCATAATGATTGCTGGATTCATATTTTTTTCTGGTAAATTAATTAATACTGGTGAATTGGCTGTAAATAACTTTTTTTCTTTTTTAGCAGCAATGATGCTCGCTTATCAACCAATAAGATCACTAGCAACAATTAATATGTTAGCTTATCAAGGAGCGGCGGCGGCAAAAAGGATATTTACAGTTATAGACTCACCAATAAATATAAAAAACGAGAATAATCTACCTAGTATTTCCATAAAAAATTCAGATATTGAATTTAAAGATGTAAGCTTTAAGTATTTAAACACCAAAGACAAAGCAATTAATAAAATAAATCTTAAAATACAAGGAAGGTCAATGACTGCATTTGTTGGGCATAGTGGGGCTGGCAAAAGTACAATTATAAATTTGCTTCCAAGATTTTATGATCCTCAAAATGGAAAAATATTTATCGACGATCAAGATATAAAAAATATAAATTTAAATTCACTTAGAAAAAATATTTCTTTAGTAAGTCAGGATATTATATTATTCGATGACACTATTAGAGCTAATATTGCTTATGCAAATGACTCAGCTACAGATAAAGAGGTTGTTAAAGCTTGTGAATTTGCAGCAGCAGATGAATTCATTAAAAAACTTCCAAATGGCTACGAGACAATGATAGGTGAAAATGGAATCAGGTTGTCTGGTGGGCAAAAACAAAGAATATCAATAGCTAGAGCGATTTTAAAGCACTCTCCTATAATTCTTCTTGATGAAGCTACTTCTTCACTAGATGCTGAGTCAGAAAAAATAGTGCAAAATGCTATAACAAATTTAACAAAAGACAAAACTACTTTAGTTATAGCTCATAGATTATCAACGATACATAATGCGGATAAAATCTTTGTTGTAAAAGATGGTTTAATAATTAACTCAGGTAACCATGAGGAGCTCATTAAAAACTGCAATGAGTATAAAATTCTTTATCAGAAACAATTAAATTAGATTGATGTTTTTAATATACAGATTTTTAACTACAGTTTTTTTTCCTATTTTAGTAATTCTGATTTATTTAAGAAAATTTTTTGGAAAAGAAGACAGTATTAGATTTAAAGAAAAAATTTTTCCTTCTTCATTTAATTTTAAAAAAGAAAATAAAAGTATATTAATATGGTTTCATGGGGCTAGTATTGGAGAGATAACTAGTGTTATACCTTTGATAGGGTATCTGAAGATATATAATAAAGATATTAAAATTCTTATAACTACTGTGACGCTCAGTTCAGGAAAGATAGTTGAAGAAAAGTTTTCAAATGACAAAAATATTTACCACCAATATTTTCCTCTAGACGTGAATCATTTAACAAAAAGATTTTTAGAAATCTGGAAACCAGATTTAGTTGGATTTATTGACTCTGAAATTTGGCCAAATTTTATTTTAAATATAAAAAAAAAGGTATTCCATTAATATTAATAAATGGAAGAATAACAAAAAAAACTTTTAATAGATGGAAAATTTTGAGAACTTTTTCTAATAAAGTTTTTCGCTCTTTTGACCTCTGCCTACCTTCAAGCAAAGAGTCTGAAAATAATTTAGCAAATTTAAATGCAAAAAATATAAAATATTTTGGCAATTTAAAATTTATTAGTAATAATACTGAAAAACAAAAACTAAATGATTCAACTATACAATTTTTAAGTAAAAAAAAAGTATGGTGTGCTGCTAGCACTCACAAACAAGAAGAAACATTTTGTTTAAAAGCTCACCAGCTAATAAAGAAAGTTCATAAAAACGTAATTACTGTTATTATTCCAAGACACATAGGAAGAATAAATAATATTTTTAAAGAATGTAAAGATTTAAATCTAAGTACTCAAATTATAAATCAAAATGAAAAAATTAGGGAAGATTGTGAGATACTCCTAGTAAATTCCTATGGTGTTCTTCAACAGTACTATAATTATTGTAAAAGTGTTTTTGTAGGAAAATCATTAATTAAAAAATTTCATTTAGTTGGAGGTCAAAATCCTATAGAGGCTGCGGTAGAGGGTTGTAAGATTTATCACGGCCCGTATATTTATAACTTCCAAGAAATATATAATTTTTTAAAAACAAATGGTATATCTGAAAAAATATATGATATTCCTACGCTGTCATCCAAAATTATCCAAGATCTCTTTGTAGAAAAAAAAGTTGATGTAAATAATATTAAAAAAATAAACGATTATGGGCAAAGTATTTTAGAAAAAACTGCTTTGGAAATATCAAATTTAATAAAAAAATGAAAATTTTTAAACCAAAATTTTGGATGTTAAGGCATATATCTCTCTTTGCCATATTTTTACTTCCTGTTTCTTTGTTAATTCAGTTCCTCCTTCTGATGAAAAAATTTTTATCTAAACAGGTCACATTCCCCGTTCCTGTTTTTTGTGTAGGGAATATTTTTCTTGGTGGCACTGGTAAAACTCCTATATCTATAAAAATTTCAAAGATTTTAAGTAAATTGAAAAAAAAACCTGCTATTATAAAAAAGTTTTACAAAAATCAATTTGATGAAGTTCAACTAATTAAAAGCAAAGTTAATAGTATTTTTTTAAATTCTTCTAGGGAAAAAGCTATAAATAGTGCAATTAAAAAAAATTTTGATGTCATTATTATGGATGATGGTTTTCAGGATTACACAATTAAAAAAGACCTTAACATTCTTTGTTTTAATCAAAATCAACAATTGGGTAATGGTTTAACAATACCATCCGGACCTTTGAGAGAAAACTTCAAATCAATTAAAAATTCTAATATTATAATTATAAACGGCAATCCATTAAAAGAATTTGAAGATAAAATTGAAAAAATTTCTAAAGAGGTAAAAATTTTTTATTGTAAATATATACCTTTAAATATAAGTAAATTTCGCAATAAAAAATTAATAGCTTTTGCAGGAATAGGAAATCCTAATAATTTTTTTGATTTATTGAAAAAAAATAAATTAAAAGTAACTAAAAAGATTTATTATCCAGATCATTATATTTATTCAAAACACGATATAGAAAATTTGTTGATTATTGCGAAAAAAGAAAATCTAAGTCTTATAACTACTGAAAAGGATTATTTCAGACTTAAAAAACTTGGTTATCAAAAAAAAGTATCTTTTCTATCAGTAAAAGTTAAATTTAATAAAGAGAATGAATTAATTAATGAATTAAAGAAATATTTATAATGAAAATAATTAAATATTTTATACAGGCATTATTTATATATATATTTTTTCTGATTATTAAAGTAATTGGATTAAAAAATAGTAGAAAATTATTTTCCTTAATTTTTAATTTAATAGGGCCCCTCGTAAGAAAACAAGCCTTAATTTACAGTAACTTAAAAAGATTGAATAGTAATTTTAGCGATCAAGACCTTAAGAGAATTTCAAAAAAAATGTGGTCTAATTATGGAAAAACTTTTGTTGAATATCTTTACTTGAAAAATTTTAGACTTAAAAATTTTCATATCCCTCAAGTAAAAATAATTGGGGAAAATATACTTGAGGAGATAATTAAAAAAAATAAACCAGTTATATTTGTCTCTGGTCATTTTGCAAATTTTGAACTGATGTCTATGGAGCTAACTCGAAAAAATATAAAACTTGCCACTATCTATAGGCCATTAAATAATTTTTTTATTAATCCTATTATGGAGCATTTAAGAGAAAAATATGTCTGCAAAAACCAAATACAAAAGGGTTCGAAAGGAATAAGAAGTATTATAGATTACCTTAATAAGAATCATAGTTTAGCTCTAATGATTGACCAAAGAGTTTCTCAAGGAGAGAAAATCCCGTTTTTTAATTCTGATGCCTTAACAACAACTTTGCCGGCTCAGATAGCGCTTAAGTATAAGTATGACATATTTCCTATTTATATTAGAAGAACTTCAAAGGATTTATTTGAAATAGAAATATTTAAATCTATAGAGATCGAGAATGCAGAAGATAATAAAATAAATAAAATTAAAATTACCAAAAAGCTTAATGAAGTTATTGAGAAAATGATTATAAGAGACCCTGAACAATGGATCTGGTCTCATAATAGATGGAAATAGAGAATTTTATTTGTTTTTTATCTCCTCAAATCGAATTTTAGCTTCGAGTGGAGAATAATACGCTTCTTGCAAATCAACATTCCAATAATTTAGATTTTTAAGTGGTATTTTTTTTTTTGAGATAGCACAAACTACATGATCACCTTCCTCGATAATCTCAAAAAAATTTTGTTTATATCTAAGCTTTGCTTTTATTTTATTCATATCTTAAAATATTATATATAATATAATTTCCCATATGAATATTGCTATAATAGGCAATGGTGGCAGAGAACATGCCATTGCTAAAATAATTAATAAATCCAAAAAGATTAGCAAAGTCTTTTGTATTCCTGGAAATGCTGGAACTAGTGAATTGGGCATTAATTTAGATATTGATTTTTTAGATACTAGTTTACTTTTAAAAACTCTAAAAATTAATAATATAAAATTTGTAATAATAGGACCTGAGAAGCCGTTAGTGGATGGTTTAGGAGACTATCTTAGAAATCACAATATAAAAGTTTTTGGGCCAAATAGATATGCCGCACAACTTGAGGGCTCAAAGGCATTTATGAAAAAATTATGCAAAAAAAATAATATACCAACTGCTAATTTTAAAATTTGTCAAAAAAGAAAAGAAATTTTAAATTTCTTAAAAAACAGCAAAATGCCGGTTGTTGTTAAGGCTGATGGTTTGGCGGCAGGAAAAGGTGTAACTATTTGTAGTTCAGCAAGACAAGTTATAAAAGTATCTACAGAGATATTTAAAGGTAAATTCAAAACTTCTAATAAGGTTGTATTAGAAGAATTTTTGAAAGGAGAAGAAGCTAGTTATTTTATAATAGTAGATAAAAAGAGTTTTTCTTTTATTGGATCTGCTCAGGATCATAAGAGAGTAGGTGAAAAAGAAACCGGACCTAATACTGGTGGCATGGGAGCTTATTCTCCTGCTTCTATAATAAATAAAAAAGTTGAAGAAAAAGTAATTAAAAAAATAATTAAACCAACATTATTAGCACTAAAGAAAAAAGCCAAACCATATACAGGTTTCTTATATGTAGGGTTAATGATTAAAAATAATGAACCCTATTTAATTGAATACAATGTAAGAATGGGAGACCCAGAGTGCCAGGTTATTTTACCAAGATTAAAAACTTCTTTATTTGATATAATAGAAGCATCAACTGAAAATAAATTGAACAAAATTAAAATTAAATGGAAAAAAATAAAATGTATGACTATAGTTTTGTGTTCGAGAGGCTATCCTGGAAATTACAAAAAAAGATCAATTATTAAAAATTTGGATAAAATTAGATTAGATAAAAAATCAATTATATTTCATGCAGGAACAAAAAAAGAAAAAAATAAATTTTTTTCTAACGGTGGTAGAGTTTTAAATATAACTTGTTTAGGAAATAACTTCAAAAAGATAAGGAAAAATATAATTAAAATAATCAAAAAAATAAATTGGAAAGATGGATTTTTTAGAAAAGATATTGGTTGGAGAATAATAAAAAAAATATGAGAATAATAAGCGGAAAATTAAAAGGAAAAAAATTATCTTTTTTAAATACTCCAAATACGAGACCACTAAGAGATTTTGTCAAAGAAAATATATTTAATGTCATCAATCACTCAGATTTAATAAGTGTAAAAGTAAAAGACTCAATAATTTTAGATTTATATTCTGGTGTTGGATCTTTTGGTATCGAGTGTTTATCAAGAGAAGCTAGAAACGTTATTTTTGTAGAAAAAGACAATAGTGCAGCAAAAGTTTTACGAAAAAATCTTAACTTTTTATCAATTAAAGATAAATTTATATTACATGAAGAGAAAACTGAAATTTTTCTAAGTAAAAAAAAAAATCTTTATAAATATGATATAATTTTTTTGGACCCTCCTTTTGCTGAAAAAGGCTATTTAGAAGAGTTAAAATCAATTAAAAAACTTAATATTCTTAATAATGATCACCTTCTAATTATTCATAGAGAAAAGAAGTGCTCTGAAAATCTAGAAAACTTCCTAAATATACTTTTGGTGAAAAATTATGGAAGATCTAAAATTATTTTTGCAACTTTAAGATAGTATTCTTTTTGTTAAAATCTTTACTTCCTCAACTGCGTTTTGGTCAAAAGGATTTATTTTGTTAACTTTACCTATCATTGCAGTTTCAGTTATAAAATATGAAAAAAGTTCTCCAATTGCCTCTTCGTTTAAGTTTTTAACAGTTATCTCTCGGAATGGTATTTTTTTTCTTTTTAAAACTTTTAAAAAAGCATTTTTTTGAGATGTAATAATTTTATCTAATTTTTTATTTTTCAAAAAGTTAAATTTTGGACCAAATAAATTTTTTACAACGTTTTGGCTATTATTATATTTTCCACTTATAATATAAAATACTTTATCTTTTGGGCCGTCTAAATATAATTGCATTAGACTATGATGATCTTTTGGGCCAGTTGAAACAAGAGGCAATAAACCTTTTCCTTTTTTACCTAGGCTTTCTGCCATCAACTGCTGGAACCAAAAAGAGAAGTGTTTTAATTCCGTAGAGTAATTTAGTAAAACTATGGTGTTTATTTTATTATTTAAATAAAGTTTTGATATTAATAAAGTACTTTTGCATAAATATTTTTTTTTATTTTTAGAAAAGCAAGCTAATATATTTTTTCTTAATTTTTTTACATTAACGCCCATCAAATAAGCTGGCAACATTCCAACCTCTGATAGAACTGAATAACGACCTCCAATATACTTTGGATGTTCAATTAAAAATAAATTAAATTTTTTTCCTAATTTATGAAGTGCATTATTATTTTTTTCAGTTATCAAAATAACATTTTTGCTATTTTTTAAATTTGTCTTAATTATACTCAAAATTGATAATGTTTCGATTGTATTTCCAGATTTAGAAACAATAATAAAAAGAATATTATTCTTTCCTTTTTCATTATTTAAGCTCTTGACTTTTATTTCATCTAAATTATCAAAAAATAAAAATTCTTTTTTAATTTTTTTTTGCAAAAAGAAATAAATTGCTTTTGTTCCTAAAATAGAACCACCCATGCCTATAATAGCAACTTTTTTAAATTTTTGAAATTTTTTAATATCTCTTTCTTTAAAATTAAAAATAAAATTATTACTTAAACTATGGAAAACATCTTTTTTAAAATTTATATTTTTATAAATATTATCTATTTCTTTAGAAAGAATTGGGCTATTTTTTTTTACAAATTTTGTACTTGAGTAACTTCTTGGGAAGTTATTGCTTAAAGATATATTTTCTTTTTTTTTTCTCACTTGTTGATTTGATTAATAATAGACTGTTCAGTTGATTTGCTTTTGGAACTAATTTTTTTTTCTTTCTTAGAAATATTTAATATGTCTTCTATATTTTCTTTTTTTTTAATATTTTTTGTATTCATTGACTCAGGTTCAGGTATCACTTCATAATCTGGGGGTAACGTGAGGGGTCCTTTTTTCTCAATGAAAAATTCATCTGAATTTGAGTTTTTTTGATTTGTTATAGCTTTTTTTGCATCACTCAACCCTCCGCAACCAGTAAATAAAAAGGCAGAAGTCAAAGTAAATAAAATTGTTTTTTTAATTTTCATTTTTAATAATTACTTCATTTAATATTAACAAAATAACACCAACTGATATGAATATATCCGCAATATTAAATGTAAACCAGTGATATTGGTTAAAATGCAGGTCTATAAAGTCCGGAACTGCATAATAAAATATTCTATCATACAAATTTCCTAAGGCACCACCCAAAACAAATGCATAAAAAAATTTGTCATTTTTTTTTGATTTTATTAAGAAATATACAATTAAAACTATAATGGTCAAAATAAAAGCAGAAATTAGATGATAGTACAGGCCAGGATCAATATTTAACAAACCAAAGCCTATGCCATTGTTCCATATAAGGTCAAAGTTTAAATAATCATTAACAAAAATAGCGCTATTATTGATTTGGTTTTTTATAATTTGAATCTTAGTTAGTCTGTCAAAAAGAAAAATTGAGACTATTATTACCAAACATATAAAGTTTTTTTTGGAAAAAAAACTTTCTAAATTATTTCTTTGCATCTTTTGCATTCACCATCAAGTATTTTCCAGCATCTTTTGCATTTTGTTCCTTGAGCTTTTTTAACAATTATTTTTGTTTTTTCCTCATCAGTTTTATTTTTATTTTTTATAGCTTTTGAGGTTATAAAGTATTCTGCCAAATCAAGACTCTCCAACATGTTAAAATTTCTAATATTTATAAAAATTTCTATATCAGCCTCAAGACTTGATCCAATTTCTTTAGTACTTCTTTTTTCTTCAATAGCAATGTTAACTTCTTGTTTTATTTTAAATAGTTCTTTCCATTTATTGTCTAAATCAATATTCTTCCAGTTTTTAGGGATTTCAATAAAGTTTGTCTCATGTATACTCTGATCCGATTTACCAAGCAGATCGTTTATCTCTTCAGTGGTAAAAACAAGTATTGGAGCAAACCATTTAAGCAAACATTCTAAGATTATGTTTAAAACTATTAGACAATGTTTTCTTTTTTTAGATTTTAAACTATCGCAATACAAAACATCTTTTCTTATGTCAAAATAAAAAGAAGATAGGTCTAAAGTACAAAAGTTTAATAATTCTTTATATATCTTATGAAAATTATAACTTTTAAAACTTTGTTTTAAAGATTGATCAACAGAAAAAAGTCTATTTAAGATATATCTTTCTAACTCAGGAAATTCTTCTGTCTTCAAAGCATCAATTTCTTGGGGTTCAAAATTGTCCTTAATATTTCCAAGTAAAAACCTAAAAGTATTCCTTATTTTTCTATATGACTCTGCGTGTTGAGCTAAAATCGTATTATCAATTCTTAAATCCTCTGCATAATCAGATGCAGCAACCCAAACTCTTAGTATGTCTGCGCCATATTTTTTTAAAATATCTTCTGGCAGCACTACATTACCAGCTGACTTAGACATTTTCATACCTTTGCCATCAACTACAAACCCATGGGATAATATGCTTTCAAATGGAGCTCTTCCTCTGGTTCCGCACGATTCAAGCAAAGAAGAATGGAACCAACCCCTGTGTTGATCCGAACCCTCTAAATACATATCAGCTGGCCACTTAAGATCACTTCTCTTTTCTAAAACAAAGCTATGTGTTGATCCGCTGTCAAACCAAACTTCAACTATGTCTTTTAGTTTTTCATAATCTTTTTCATCATAATCATCTCCTAAAAACTTCTTCTGATCATCTGTGAACCAGCAATCTGAACCTTCTTTTTCATAAATTTCTGCAATACGGTCTATTACCTTCTTGTCTCTAAGGGGTTCTTTGGTTTTTTTATTTATAAAAATTGGCAAAGGAACTCCCCATACTCTCTGTCTGGAAACACACCAATCAGGTCTACTTTCAATCATTGACATCAATCTTTCCTTTCCTTTTGAGGGATAAAAACTAGTGTCATTAATAGCTTTGATAGCTTTTTTTCTTAAAGAATTAGTTTCCATTGAAATAAACCATTGAGGTGTCGCCCTGTAAATCAGTGGTGCTTTTGATCTCCAAGAATGAGGATAGCTGTGCTGCAACTTATCATCTTTAAGTAATTTTTTTTCTTCCTTAAGTTTTTCAATAACAATTGGATCAGCTTTAAAAACATGTATGTTTTTAAAATGAGGAATCTCATCAGTATAATAACCTGAATTATCTACTGTATATTTGGACTCAATATTGTTTTTAAGACATAAATTAAAATCATCCACACCATGACTTGGAGCACAGTGAACTATACCGGTCCCTTGTTCAAGATTTACAAATCTGGCGTCGAACATAGGAACATTGTAATCAAACCCTAATTTCAAAAATGGGTGACTGCAAATAGTATTTTTTAGATCAGAACCTTTAAAGTTTTTTATAATCTTAAAATTTTTAATTTCACATGATTGAACTACAGAGTTAATTAAATTTTTTGCTACTATAATTTTTTTTTCTTTAAAGTTTTCTAAGCTTGATATCTCAAGAACAGAATATTCTAATGAGTTATTAAATGCTAAAGCTTTGTTTGCTGGTATTGTCCAGGGAGTTGTTGTCCAAATAACTACACTTGATTCTTTTAAAAAATCTTTATCTGTTTTTTTTATTTTGAAAGGTACAAAAATAGTATTAGATGTATGATCTTTGTATTCAACTTCAGCATCTGCCAATGCTGTTTTTTCAACTGTTGACCACAAGACAGGTTTAAAACCCTGGTATAAACTTTTATCTAATAAGAATTTTCCAAGCTCTCTTACTATTTGTGCTTCACCACTGAAACTCATAGTAGAATAATAGTTCTCATAATCCGCTACTACTCCCAGCCTCTTAAATTCTTCGGCTTGTATGTCTATCCATTTTTTTGCAAAATCTCTACACTCTCTTCTAAAATCTTTAATAGGAACTTCATCCTTATTTTTTTTATTTTTTTTATATTGCTCTTCAATCTTCCATTCGATTGGTAAGCCATGACAATCCCAGCCAGGGACATAAATTGAATCTTTGCCAGACATTTGATGAAATCTTGTAACCATATCCTTTAAAATTTTATTAAGAGCAGTTCCCATATGAATATGTCCATTGGCATAAGGTGGGCCATCGTGAAGAACAAATTTTTCTTTGCCTAAAGAATTTTTCCTTAATTTTTTAAAAATATTATTCTGTTTCCATTTTTCTAAAATAGCTGGTTCTTTAAGAGGCAAATTAGCCTTCATGGAAAAAGAAGTTTTGGGAAGTTGCAGGTTATCTTTTGACATTTTATTTTTTAGCTATTTTAATATCTTTCTTTATTTGTACCTTAAGTTCCTCAATATTTTTAAATTTTCTTTCCGGTCTTATAAACTTAATAAAGCTAACTTTTATTATCTTTTTATATAAATTTTTCTTTAATCTAAATATATTTACTTCTAAAATTAAACTCTTTCCTCTAAAAGTTGGTCTATAACCAATATTTGCAATTCCTTTCCTTTTGATTTTATTTACATGCACATTAACAGAATAAACACCCAATTTAGGTAAAATATAATCGTTAAGCTTTACATTGCATGTGGGAAAACCAATCTTTCTACCTCTTTGTTTTCCCTTTATAACCCTACCTTCAACTGACCATGGTCTGCCAAGTAGTTTGTTTGCAGAACTAACATCTCCCTCAGAAATTTTTGATCTTATAAGTGATGATGATAAAACTCTATTTTTTTTTTTAAATGGTTGAGTAATAATAGTTTTATAAGAAAAAAATTTTTCATTTTTTTTTAATTGAAAAATATCACCCTCTCTATTTTTACCAAACCTAAAATTTTTACTCACAAATATAAATTTACAATTAAGATTTTTATAAAGAACACGTTCAATAAACTGTTTTGGACTAAGTTTTGAAAACTTTCTATTAAATTTCACAAAATTTATAAAATCTATCTTTAGCTTTTTAATCTGATTTATTTTTTGAGAAAGGTTATTAATTCTATGATTTTTCAACTTTTTATTGAAAAACATTACAGGAAGAGGTTCAAATGTCATAACTCCAAATTTGCATCTTAACTTCTTAGCTTTAGTCTTGGCTTGTTTTAAAACTTTCTTGTGTCCAAGGTGTAATCCATCAAAATTGCCAATGGCAATAACTGATCTTTTAAATTTTTTTTTTATGTTGAGGTTTTTATAAATAATCATTTACCAAGTAAGATTTTTTTGAAAAAATTTTGTACTAACATTATATTTTTTTAATAATTCAACTAATTCTTTTTCTTCTTCAAACTCTGATCTGTGTACGCCGCTTGTTATAAACAAGGCATCTATTTTTAAATTATTGGCACCCTTAATATCAGTATTTAAATTATCGCCTATAACAAGAGCCTTTTCTTCTTTGTCTAAAATCATATCATAGATTTCTTTATAAGGTTTTCCAAAATAAACAACATCTCCTCCCAGCTCTTCAAAAATTTTAGCAATAATACCTGCGCAGTATTCCTCTTTATTTCCTCTATGAACAACTAAATCAGGATTAGTGCAAACTAATTTTTTGGATACAGAACTTGAAAGTAAATTTTTATAGTAAATTAGATCTTCTGTATGTTCGTCAAATAATCCCGTACATAATATAAAATCACATAAATCTATATTTGTACTTTTTTCCTTAAAACCTTCAAACAAAGCAGAATCTCGTTTGGGCCCAAGGTGGAAAAAATTATCACCAAATTTTTTATTTCTCAAAGAATTTATAGCTGCCTCACCTGATGTAAATACATTTTTCAGGTATTTCTCATTCATATTTATTTTTCTTAAAAAATTCATTACATTCTTCTTCGGCCTAGGGGCGTTAGATAAAAAAATAACTTTTTTATTGTTTGTGCTTAAGTTGTCTACTGCTTTTATAGCTTCATTGTTAAGCCTGATTCCATTGTGCATTACACCCCATAAATCGATTATAAAGGTATCATAAGCTTTATAAATTTCAGCTAAATGCCCGAGTTTTTTCAATTTAATAGGTCCATTTTAATATCTTTATAAAAAAGTTAGCAAAATATAGCAATATCAAGGTTATTAGTGACGTAAATATTCAAATCAGCACTTGATATTTTCTTAAAACTCACCATATCTGCCCTAAATACAAATTACAGGAGTATAATATGAAATTTAGACCATTACATGATCGTGTTCTAATCAAAGTATTAGATAGTGAAGAAAAAACAGCCGGAGGAATAATAATCCCAGACACCGCAAAAGAAAAGCCTCAAGAAGGTGAAGTTGTTGCAGTGGGACCAGGAGCAAAATCAGAAGATGGAAAAATTTCTCCTATGGATGTAAAAATTGGAGATATTGTACTATTTGGAAAGTGGTCTGGAACAGAAGTAAAAATAGACGGCAAAGAATATAGTATTATGAAAGAATCAGACATAATGGGAGTATCAAAAAAGAAAAAATAACAGAATTATTAAAGGAGGTATAAATGGCAAAAATAATAAAATTTAGTACAGAAGCAAGAACTAAAATGCTCAATGGAGTAAATATACTTGCTAATGCAGTAAAGGTAACTTTGGGACCCAAAGGAAGAAATGTTGTTATGGACAAATCTTATGGAGCTCCGAGAACTACTAAGGATGGAGTTTCGGTTGCTAAGGAAATTGAACTAGAGGATAAGTTTGAAAATATGGGTGCTCAAATGGTAAAAGAAGTCGCTAGCAAAACTAATGATAACGCTGGAGATGGAACTACAACTGCTACTATATTAGCTCAATCTATTGTTGCAGAAGGATTAAAGTATGTAACAGCCGGAATGAATCCAATGGATATTAAAAGAGGAATAGATAAAGCAGTTGAGCATGTTATTCAAAAATTAAAGTCATCTGCAAAAAAAGTTAAAGCTAATGAAGAAGTTGCGCAAGTAGGAACAATTTCAGCAAATGGTGAGAAATCAATTGGAGATATGATCTCTAAAGCTATGCAAAAAGTAGGTAATGAAGGAGTCATTACAGTTGAGGAAGCTAAAGGAGTAGAAACTGAACTTGATGTTGTAGAAGGTATGCAGTTTGATAGAGGCTATCTCTCTCCTTATTTTGTTACTAATGCAGAAAAAATGACTACAGAATTAGAAAATCCTTTAGTTCTTTTAGTTGAAAAAAAACTTACCAACCTTCAACCGATGGTTCCGTTACTAGAGTCTGTTGTGCAGGCAAATAGACCTTTAATGATTATCTCTGAAGATGTTGAGGGAGAAGCTCTTGCGACTTTAGTTGTAAATAAACTAAGAGGAGGTTTAAAAGTCGTTGCAGTGAAAGCTCCAGGATTTGGAGATAGAAGAAAATCAATGCTTGAAGATATTGCTATCTTAACTGGAGGACAGGTAGTTTCGGAAGATCTTGGGACTAAATTGGAAAGTGTAAAAATTAGTGACCTAGGTTCTTGCAAGAAAGTTAAAATAGATAAAGAAAACAGTACATTGGTTGCCGGTGAAGGTAAAAAATCTGAAATAGAAGCAAGATGTAACCAAATAAGGTCTGAAATTAATGAAACAACATCTGACTACGATAAAGAAAAGCTTCAAGAAAGACTAGCAAAACTTGCTGGTGGAGTTGCTGTTATTAAAGTCGGAGGAGCAACAGAAGTAGAAGTTAAGGAGAGAAAAGATAGAGTCGAAGATGCATTGAACGCTACTAGAGCAGCAGTTGAAGAAGGTGTTGTTGTTGGCGGAGGTTGTGCATTACTTTATGCTTCCTTAGAACTCGATGCTTTAAAAGTTAAAGGTGACGATCAAAAAGCTGGGGTAGAAATAGTCAAAAAAGCTCTTCAATCTCCAATAAGACAAATAACTGAAAATGCTGGGGTTGATGGCTCAGTGATTGTTGGAAAACTTATTGAAGGTAAAAAAGCTACTCAAGGTTATGATGCTCAAAATGAAGAATATGTAGACATGTTTTCTAAGGGAATTATAGATCCTGCAAAAGTTGTAAGATCAGCATTACAAGATGCTGCATCTATTGCTGGATTATTAATAACAACTGAAGCTATGGTCGCTGACAAACCAGATGAAAAAGACTCAAGTCCCGCAATGCCTCCTATGGGTGGCGGAATGGGTGGCATGGGTGGCATGGGTGGAATGGGAATGTAATTTCACCTATTTTAAAGAATTCAAAAAAGGCTGCAACTTCGCAGCCTTTTTTTTTGCAAAAAATAAACAGGCTGTAGATTTTAAAATTAATCCATCTTTTAAAACTCTTAGATTGTTATCCCCCAAGGTTTTTCCTGTAGAAGTAATATCTGTAATTATTTCAGAAGAACCAATAAACGGATAGGTTTCTGTAGCACCAAGACTTGATATCAATTTGTATTGGGTAACGCCTTTAGAAATTAGAAAACTGTTAGTTAGATTTGGATATTTTGTTGCAACTCTTAATCTTGTATTTCTTTTTGATCTAATGTCAAAAGCTACTTCCTCAAGGTCGGCAATAGTTTGTACATCTATCCAATCGTCTGGGACAGCTACAACTAAATTAGCGCTACCAAAAGCAAGCTTTTGTTTGATGCTTATTTTATCTTGTAAATTTTTCTCAGACTCATTTAATAAATCTAAACCGGATATACCTATGTCTAAAGTTCCATCTCCTAATCTTTGAATAATCTCTTTAGCGTGTAAATAAATTATTTTAATATTTGTATTATTTTCGATAGTTGCAAAATAGTTTCTTTCTTTATTACTTTGTAAAACTTTTAAATTTTTATCGTTAAAAAATTCTAAAGCTTTTTCTTTTAATCGTCCTTTACTTGGTAGTCCTATAGTAATGAAATTTATCATATATTATTTAAATTAATTGCAGCCCCAACTGCCGGAATATTTTTTTTAGCTCCTAAGCTTTTAAGAAGGTCATCGTAACGGCCTCCTCTAGCAATTTCTTTTTTTCCTACGAAAACTTCAAATACAATACCTGTGTAATATTCAATATTTCTTCCAAAGTTTGTGATGAAAATAACATCTTTATCGAGTTTCTTTAAATTTCGAATTGATTTAAAATCTCTAAAAATATTTTTCTTCAAATTATTTTTTTTTGCAAAATCTGAAAGCTTTTTATCTAATTGAGATAATTTACAATTAATTTTAAGAAATGATCTTATAATTTTAACAATTTGTTTACCTGAACTAAATGATCTTGGGTCTTTAATCTTTTTATCAAATCTTTTTAAAATTTCAGAAATAGAACGTCCTGCAATAACTTTATCTTGTTCCATTTTTTTCATTTCATAAAATCTCTTTTTGTCTGTATCAAAAGTAACAGGGTCTATATCTGAATTTTTTTCTAATCTTGAAAGCAATTCTTCAAAATATTTTGGACGCCAAAAATGTCTCATTAACCTTAACTTCCATCTTTCTGGCATATCTAAAGAATTTATTAATTTTTTAAATAAGCCTATATCACCAACCTTAATCTGAATTTTTTTACTTTTTATCCTTTCGGCAGAATTTAAAATAGTTTTAATTACTTTGAAATCATCTTGAATTTGATTTTTCGAACCTAAGATCTCAATACCTAATTGATCATTAATTAAATCAGAGCCTTTTTTGTCAATTCTTCTATAAGCTTGTCCGGAGTAGTAAATTTTGGATTTAGATTTTTTTTCTAGAAATTTAATACAAGATGCTACTGTAAGGTCAGGCCTAAGGCACATTAATTTTCCATCTTCATTCTCAAAAGTAAACATTGATCTTCTAAAGTTTTCACCAGATCTTTGAATAATATACTCTGAATCTAACAAAACATCTGGTTCGGACAAGACGAAACCATTGCTCTTAAAAGTTTGAATGATCTGCTCAGATAATTTTTTTGATTTCATTTGCTAATTCTTTAATTGATATTGATTTTTCTTTGCCAGAACTTAAATCTCTTAAAGTTGGTTTTCCTGACTTTATCTCGTTCTCTCCATATAGAATAACTGCTGGAGCTTTTATCTTATTTGCATATTCCATTTGTTTCTTTAATTTATTTTCTCCAGGATAAATTTCTGTACTAATACCTAAGCCTCTAAGGATAGTTTGTAAGTTTATATATTCTTTCATTGAGTTTTTATCAAAAACACAAATAACAACTGGTTTTGATTGTTTAATTTTAAATTCTTTCTTCTGCATTAAGGCATAAACTAATCTATCTAAACCAATTGAAATACCGGTTGCAGGAGCATCATAATTGCCAAAATTATTCACTAAATTATCATATCTTCCACCGCCTCCTATGGAACCAAACTGAATAACTTTTCCTTTATCATTTTTTACATCAAATTTTAAATTCACTTCAAATATAGGACCCGTATAATATTCGAGACCTCTTATAATCGATGGATCAAATTCAAAATTATTAAAGTTATAATCTTTGAATATTTTTAAAATTTCTAAAAGATCATCTGTTTCTGGTGACTTTTTCTTAAGTTCTTTTTCTATAGTTTCTATATTAGATTTGTTTAAATTAGCTCCCTTAGTAAAATCTCCTGATTTATCTTTTCTTCCATCTCCAAGTAATTGCTTAACCCCATCCCATCCTAGTCGATCTATTTTATCTAAAGCTCTAAGAGCTATAAGTCTTTGTTCATTATTATCTATATTAATCTTTTTAAATAGCTCTTCTGTAATTTTTCTAGAAGAAATTTTAATTATATACTCTTCTTTACTTAATCCACATTTTTCAAGAATTTCAGATATCATTACGCACAATTCTGCATCCGCTTGTAAATTTTTTGTGCCTACAAAATCAGCATCGAACTGTAAAAATTCTCTAAATCTTCCTGGTCCTGGTTTTTCATTTCTCCATACAGTTCCAAGTTGATATCTTTTGAAAGGTTTTGGAATTTCTAAATAGTTTTTAGCAACATACCTAGCTAATGGAGCTGTTAAATCATATCGAAGAGATAGCCATTTTTTTTCGTCTTGAAATGAAAAAACACCTTGGTCCGGTCTATCTTTATCTGGTAAAAATTTTCCAATACTATCAGTATACTCGAAACTTGGGGTTTCAAGATACTGAAAACCGTATTTGATCATAACTTCTTTTATATTAGAAATTATGAAGTCTCGGGTTAATAATTCTTTTTCTTGCCTGTCGACAAAACCTAAAGGCAGTTCCTTTGATGGTTTTGTTTTATTATCTTTTGCCATTTTTTTGGTACAGCAGGGTGGACTCGAACCACCGACCCCTAGTTCCACAAACTAGTGCTCTAACCAACTGAGCTACTGCTGCATGACTCCTTTTTATATTAATTGTTTATAAATTTATAT
>MDTB01036473.1_pt1 | contig 72856 bp, 61 predicted proteins | sample 811161 | NCBI WGS metagenome assembly MDTB01 (sample SAMN05326650, study PRJNA326480) | marine metagenome | isolation source: seawater | place: Mediterranean Sea | collected 2009 | reverse complement strand
TCTCTGCTATATTTGATAAAATTTTTACGCATTGCTAACGGCTCTCTCCATTGATAATTACGCTCTAATAGAACATCTAGATGTATCTTTTGATGCAGGGATGACGACTATTACTGGGGAAACAGGAGCAGGGAAGTCCATTCTCCTCGGCGCGCTATCGTTGGTTCTGGGTAAGCGGGCAGATCGAAGTGCTTTGAAGAATAACGAAAAAAAATGCATCATCGAAGCGGAGTTCAATATTACTTCTTATGGTTTGCAATCTTTTTTTGACAAACAACAGTTGGATTATGCCAGCACTACAATCATTCGTCGGGAGATTAATCCTTCTGGGAAGTCTCGAGCTTTTGTCAATGACACTCCTGTAAATTTAGATGTCTTGGAGCGCTTGGCCAACGACCTGATTGACATTCATTCTCAACATCAAACCCTAACGTTAACCAAAACAGAGTTTCAATTCCAAGTATTGGATGCCTTGGCTGGAAACCTTCCTTTGGTGGAAGAGTATCAAAAAATTTTGGCGAGGTATCGGCAAGAGCAAAAAGAGTTGGAACAGCTTCAAGTACGGAGTTCTCAGGCACAGAAAGACCGCGATTATAATCAATTTCTGTTTGACGAATTGGAATCTGCGGCCCTGGAACCCGATATGTTGGCTCCTCTGGAAGCACGGGTAGAAGAGTTGTCTAGCATACAAGACATTCAGCAAAGTATTTCCGGAGGTTTGCAAAGAATTGAGGCCGAGGAGATTGGATTGCTTCACGTGCTGAGTCAGTTGCGGATGGAACTCAAAATAGCTACACAGAAATCTTCTAGCTTAGAAGAACTTCCCATTCGATTGGAAAACGTGTATGCAGAGCTGACCGATATCCATTCCGATTTACAGCTTAAATTGGCGGAATTGGAAAACGATCCTCAGGCACTCAACTTAGCCGAGGAACGATTGCAAACTCTCTATTCTCTACTCAAAAAACATCAAGCCACCCATATTGCTGACCTGATTGAGAAGAAGAAATTTTTGGGTACCCAACTCGAGGATACCGAACACCAGCAAGAACGGTTATTAGAACTTGAAAAAAGGACTACGTCACTCAACAAGAATCTCGTTGAAATGGGGCTTCAGCTCCGGAAAAACCGATTACAAGCCCTGCCTAATCTCGTTGAGAAAATGGAAAGTATAATCGCTAAAATGGGGATGCAAGACGCACGCTTTCAGATTGAATTATCTCCCTCTACTTCGTTTCTATTACAAGGCCAAGACGAAATGCAGTTCTTTTTTTCAGCCAACAAAGGAGGGAAATTTGGCTTGTTAAAAAATGTGGCTTCTGGAGGAGAACTATCTCGTATTATGCTTGCCATTAAGGCTCTTTTATCCCAATATAAAAAGCTTCCCACTATCATTTTTGATGAAATAGACACAGGCGTATCGGGTGCTATATCCGATGAAATTGCTCATATTATGTCACAAATGGCCAGCTATATGCAGGTATTTACCATCACTCATTTGCCCCAGGTGGCCGCAAAGGGAAACCAACACTTTAAAGTGTATAAAACACTTTATAATGAGGGAACACAAACTCAAATCAAGGAACTGAATAGAGATGACCGCATCGCTGAAATTGCTAAAATGGTATCAGGAAAAGAACTGACCACGACCGCTCTGGATCATGCCAAAGAATTATTAAACTGAGAAAAAAGAATCCATGGATTACACAATTTTACAAGGAAAAAAAGGAATTATTTTTGGTGCATTAGATCAAGAATCCATTGCTTGGAAAACAGCAGAAGCGGTGCATGCAGCCGGAGGCCAGTTCGTATTGACCAATGCCCCTGTTGCAATGCGAATGGGAACAATCAATACCCTGGGAGAACAAACCAATGCTCCTGTAATTCCTGCAGATGCCACTAAATTGGAGGATTTAGAAAATCTAATTGACCAAGCCCAAGAACACCTTGGGGGTAAACTCGATTTTGTGCTGCATTCCATCGGGATGTCGGTGAATGTTCGAAAAGGAAAACACTATACCGATCTAAATCACGACTGGATGGCCAAAGGATGGGATGTTTCTGCGGTTTCCTTTCACAAACTCATGCAATGCTTGTATCAAAAAGATGCCATGAACGAATGGGGAAGTATCATTGCTTTGTCCTACATCGCTGCTCAACGTACTTTCCCAAACTACAATGACATGGCAGACAACAAAGCCTATTTGGAATCCATCGCTAGAAGTTTTGGTTATTTCTTTGGGAAGAATAAAAAAGTTCGAGTCAACACCATCTCCCAATCCCCAACACTCACAACGGCGGGTAAAGGTGTAGAGGGGCTGGACGGCTTTTTGACATATGCAGAAAAGACAGCTCCCTTGGGCAATGCTTCTGCAGTAGACTGTGCCCATTATACCGTCATGATGTTTTCAGACTACAGCCGTAAGGTAACACTACAAAACCTTTTCCATGACGGTGGATTTTCTAATGTAGGGGTGAGTGAGGAAGTCATAGAAGCATTGACCGACCCCTCTTAAGGAAAAGCCAATGCCAGGATCTTTCATTCGTTTTAAACAATGGGCCAACCGATGGGTTCCTGAAAAAAGTAAGGTCCAGTTTTTTTTGGTTTTTATTGGAATATCAGCATTGTTTTGGGGGCTCACTCGATTATCCAATAGCTATACCACTACGGTCGTACTTGACATGAATTATGATAACATTCCAGAAGACGTAATTCTAAAAAAAGCTCCTACTTCAGTAGTAGCGACATTGGAAGCATCCGGTTTTCAACTATTGTTATATCAGACTTTTGGTCAAGAAATAACCGTTGATCTTGAAAGTGCATTATTTGACGAGACTACCGCCAAGGTAGATTTGCTTTTGCAACGTAACTTTTTGGAAACTCAATTATTTGAGAACGGACGCATCACCTTACTAAACCCCTCTACTGTTGGTTTAGAAATCCAACGTTTAGAGACCAAAAGAGTTCCTGTTTCACTCGTTTCTCAAATAGAATTTAAGAAAGGCTTCAACTATACAGCGTTGCCTTCGCTACAACCAGATACTGTATCTGTTATTGGGACACCAGTAGTTTTGAATGAAATAGCTTCTATCCGAACAATTCCATTGGTCAAAAGCGGCTTGGATCGGAATTTTTCGGAAACCCTTCGCTTGGAAATTCCTAATGGAGTGAATGCGCTTTCTCACCGCGTGGTTGTGGTCACTGCCAAAACCACTAAATTTACAGAGATGACTTATGAAATTCCTATTCGAATCACTAATACAGCTGTTGGTCAGACTATTCGCCTGTTTCCACAACGCATAAAGATTAGAGGCCGAGTTCCCCTAGCATTGGTAGATTCTGTGCGAGCCTCAGATTTTAGTGCCTATACAGATATCAGTCAAGTTGAGGGAGATTCAGAAACATTACCAGTTTTCATTGAGAAACAGTCTCCCCTTTTGCGCTCCATGCGGTGGTCACCCAAACAAGTAAACTTTTTGATACGGCAATGAAAATAATTGGACTTACTGGTGGGATTGGAAGTGGGAAGTCCAAAGCACTTACATTTTTTAAAGAGAAGAACATCCCTTGCTACCAAGCCGATGTTGCTGGCCATAAAGTATTAAATCAAGACCCAACAATTAAGAAACAGTTGACAAGCTATTTTGGTTCTGACATCTATGTCAATGGTGTTCTAGATCGGAAGGCGCTAGGGCAATTGGTATTTAACAATCCCCAAGCATTGGACTATTTGAATGGTTTGGTGCATCCAGCTGTGCGAAAAGATTTTCAAGAATTTGTGGGCCAACAAGATGCCCCTTTTGTAATCAGTGAAGTGGCTATTTTATTCGAAAACGAGGGACAACACCGTTATGATAAAATAATCCTAATAACTGCCCCAGAGTCCCTGCGAATAGAAAGGGTCTTGGAACGGGATGAAACGAGCAAAAATGAAGTGCATTTGAGAATGAAAAAACAATGGCCCGATTCAAAAAAAATACCTTTAGCAGATTATGTTATCGAAAATATAGACTGGCCAGAAACAGAAAAAGCTTTACGTGCGGTTTTAAGTGATTTAGAAGACCAGTACCCAGCCAAGGAGACTTAACAATCTCTTAGGAAAATTAATAGTATATTTTATTCAATTTTGTAGTTCAAAACCAGCCATGGCATTGAAAAAAAATAGATTTCTGATTTTAGTGTCCCTAATGATCACTTCCATTTTTGGAATTGTGGCTGTGCAGGCTTTTTGGATTTCTTCTTCTTGGGAAAATAAAGAGGAAGAGTTCTCTTTGGCGGTAAATCAAACCTTAAAATCAGTAGCACGAGAAATTCAAAATCGTGAGTTATCAGATTACATTAGTGCATATCAAAAATTAATTGATTCAGTAGGCAAACCTACCGAGTCTAATTTTACCGATATCTTCCTCTTTCTAGACGAAGACAGACCCAATAACCTTTCTACTTTTTTTGCCTTTGGAATCTTGGAAGAAGACTACAATATTGAAGGGGGCTACTTTGATCCTGTTCTGGGCGAACGGGATTCTGCCACAACGCTGAGAGACTATAAAGGAGTTCGAACAACCACCATTCTAAAAAAAGAAGTATTCAACCGTGAAAACCGTTTGTCCAGTTCCATTCAAAAGTTAAAGCGAATTGATCGATTAAATAGTTATGATGAAGCCAAGTACCGTGATGCCTATATGGACTATGCCAATACTTTGCCCATTCATAGAAGGCTTAGTAATCAAGAAGTTGCCTTATTACTAGATATGGAATTCCAAGAGCGTGACATCCAAATTCCCTATCAATTTGGTGTATATAATGACGGACTAGGAACCAAAATAAAATCTACGAATTATCAGGAAATGCAGCTCGTAGCCTCCTACAGCGCTCCTATTTTCTTGAACCAACAAGGCAACAGTCCCTATGAGTTGCGAGTGAGTTTTCCCACACGGGATAAATACGTGATGTCCTCGATTATGGGTGTTGCTGGTTTATCATTGGTTTTAACGATCTTCATTATCTTGGTTTCTACAAGTGCTTTGTATCAAATCATTCAACAGAAGAAGATCTCTGAAATCAAATCTGATTTTATCAATAATATGTCTCATGAATTTAAAACACCCATTGCCACTATTAATTTGGCTTTGGATGCTATTGCCAATCCAAAGACCATTGACACCCCCACTAAAATTTTACAATACACCAAAATGATTCGTGAGGAGAATACTAGAATGTTAACTCAGGTCGAAAATGTCCTAAAAATTTCACAATTGGAAAGAGGAACAACACTGCTGGATTGGGAAATTATAGCCCTTCACGAATTAATTACCGAGGCGGTGAATCATGTCAGCCTGATTGTTGAAAATAAAGCAGGGTATATCAAAACTCATTTCGATTCAATTACCCCAGTATTTGAGGGTGATTTTAACCATTTTACGAACTTGGTTGTTAATATTTTAGACAATGCCATAAAATACACCGATGGCCCTCCAAAAATAGACATCTACACTGAGTACAGTGACAAGCAGGCTCAACTCATCATTGAGGATCAGGGTATAGGGATGGATTCGTCTACACAACGAATGGTTTTTGAGAAGTTTTACCGTGAAGAAGGGGGAAATATTCACAACATCAAAGGACATGGCCTTGGACTTTCTTATGTAAAGAAAATAATTGAACTCCACCGATGCAAAATCCAGATTGATAGTAAGAAAGGCACGGGTACTAAATTTATCATTTCAATTCCATTAAAACCCCAACACCAAACCGCAAGCTAACTATGGACAATAAAAAAATACTAATAGTGGAGGATGATCCCAATTTCGGAAGCATACTCAAAGATTATCTCTCCTTAAATGAGTACGACATAGTACTGGCCAAAAATGGTATAGAAGGCTATGAAAAGTTTAAAAAAGACAATTTTGATCTTTGTATCCTCGATGTAATGATGCCATTTAAAGATGGATTTACCTTAGCCAAGGAAATTCGAGAAAAAAATGATTCCGTTCCAATTATATTTTTGACCGCTAAGAATTTGAAAGAAGATGTTCTGAAAGGATTTAAACTCGGAGCAGATGATTACATCACCAAACCCTTTGATTCAGATGTGTTATTGGCAAAGATTAAAGTTTTTCTAAATCGAAACCAAAAGCCAGCAATTAAAGAGTCAGACGAATTTTTATTTGAAATAGGCGCTTTTGCTTTTAATTCGAAACTACGAACGCTTTCTATTAAAAATAGCGAGCCCTATAAGTTGTCCCCCAAAGAAAGTCAACTTCTTCGAATGCTGGCGCTTCACATCAACGATTTATTGCCAAGAGAAATCGCCCTAAATAAAATATGGCGGGATGATAATTATTTTACATCACGGAGCATGGATGTCTACATCGCCAAATTACGAAAGTATCTGAAAGAAGATCCCTCCGTAGAAATACTCAATATCCACGGAGAAGGATTTCGATTAGTAACTTCCGACGAACAAGTCTAAAGTCGAGGATGAAACTTTTCCATCACTTTTCTCAAATAACGCGTATCGATATGGGTGTAGATTTCGGTGGTGGTAATGCTTTCATGGCCAAGTAGAACTTGAATCGTTCTTAGGTCTGCCCCATTTTCTAATAGATGCGTTGCAAAAGAGTGTCGAAAGGTATGTGGGCTTACTTTTTTTTTGATTCCAGCCTTTTCTGCAGCCTGCTTTACAATAAGAAAAATCATCGTTCGGGTTAGTGCTTTTCCTCTCCGATTTAGAAATACAAAATTTTCATAGCCCTTTTGAATACTTCGATGAATCTGTATTTCTTTTAGATAGGTGTTAATCTGTTGCATGGCATAGTCACCAAGTGGTACCAGCCGTTGCTTGTCTCCTTTTCCAGTCACTCGCAGCAATTTTTCTGTTGAATAGATATCTGATTTTTGAAGATTAACCAACTCACTCACACGCAGGCCGCTTCCGTATAATGTTTCTAAAAGCGCTTTGTTACGGTGACCCTCTGCTTTGCTTAAGTCAATAGTGTCTAATATTTTTTCTACTTCTTCAACACTTAGGGTATCTGGTAATTTACGTCCCAGTTTGGGAGCCTCCAGCCATTGTGTAGGGAGGTCGTCTCGGTATTTTTCAAAAACCAAGTATTTAAAAAAGCTTTTCAATCCAGAGATTCTTCGGCTCTGAGAATGGGCACTTTTCTCCTTGGCTTCTTGATAAATAAATTGTTGAATAACGGTGGCGTCAATTTGGATAGGGGAGATTACAATCTTGTGCGTTTCTAAAAAGCGCATCAAAGTTAAGACGTCTGTTTTGTAGCTGGTAATTGTGTGCTCAGACAAGCCCCTTTCGATACTCAAGTAAAAACCGAAATCTTCAAGTGCTTTGCTCCATTCCATATATAAATGTACTAGCTTCTATTATCTGGTCAAGCAAAGTACTTAAAAGATATGTATTTTTGTAAAAAACAAAATGAATCTAGCCATTGTCAACGGTCCCAATCTCAACCTATTAGGAACCCGAGAGCCGGGTATTTACGGAGCAGAAACCTTCGAGTCCTATTTTGAGAAATTGAAAGAGGCCTATCCACAAGTTCAATTGAGCTATTTTCAATCCAATGTGGAGGGAGAACTCATTGATGCCCTTCAAGATTTTGGCTTCCGAATGCATGGTATTTTATTGAATGCTGCGGCTTATACCCATACTTCCGTGGGCCTTGGGGATTGTATCAAAGCCATTGATGCTCCAGTGATTGAAATACATATCTCCAATACTTTTGCACGAGAAGATTTTCGCCACAAATCCTTTATCACACCAGCAGCAAAAGGTCTAATTATTGGTTTTGGCCTGGATAGTTATCGCTTGGCTATTGAAAGCTTCTTAAAAGAGGCTTAAATTCAAATCAGATTTATTTTTCTAAACCGATAACTAGCCCAAAGGCCGATCAGCGAAAAAAAAGCTAAAAAGAGAAATAATTGCTGGTGCCCTCGAAGCCCTTCAGATCCATCCAGTAGAACTCCCATAATAGGACCTACAAATATATCAGGAGTATAGCCAACCAAAGAAATTAAACCTACCGCTGTCCCTGTAATAGTGAAAGGAATCTTTCCTTCTTCCATGGCTGCAAAATAGACTGCTCGCAGCGAATAGGTTCCCACAGCGGTAATTAAAAGGGTCAATAGGAATAAGCCAACAGAAGGCGCGGTAACCCAACCCGAAGCAAAAAGCAGGGCTCCTGTGAACATAAAGAGAAAGGAATATTGTAATACTGAAGAATTGGTGGTTCGATCTGCAAAGACTCCTACAAAAACACAAATAAAAGGACGTAGATACATCTGATAACTACCAACTTTTGCAGCCTCTACTTCATCAAAAAGCATGGCTTCGGCTGCATAGAGCGAAAAAACATCAGTGACTTTGTACCCAATATAGGCAGAAAGAACAATCAACATTAGGTAGCGAACACTCCGAAGGCGGAGTGCGGTTTGGATGTCTTCCCAAGAGCCCATTCTTTTTTTTGGAATTGTTTCTTTGATTTCGAAATCTTTAAAAAAAAAGAAAAGAAGTAAGGCAATACTGACACAAAAAACGGCGGCAGAAAAGATAACAAGTTGAAAAGCTTCTTTTCGTTTAAAAATTGAAATGGTCTCAATTTCGTTGGGGAGAATCCGAGCAAACAAGACCACTCCTAGGGCTCCCAAACTAGCTGCAATAAAACCCCGACCTCCTTCTAAAAAGCCAAAAGCCTTTCCTTGAGCACTGACACCCCCCCATGCTCTTGTGGCTTTGATCATGGCGGACCAAAATAAAAACACAGTTGTAAACCCCCAATAAGCGTAAAGCCATCTAAGCGCATAAACATTGGGAATCGTTGCCATAAAAAATCCACCCGCGGCAGTGAGCAATAAAGCCGTAGCCATAAGTTTACCTGGGGCGATTCGATCGGCTAGTGTTCCACCGAATAAATAGGAAGCCAAGGCCACAAATCCATAAACTGAATAACAACTGCCTAATTGGGTGTTGTTTAACTGAAAAACAGATAGAAAAGTGGGACGAAATACGCGGGCCAATACAAAGGGTAATAAAAAGGTAGCCTCCCCAGCGAGAATAAGTAAAACAATCCGTAGGGGGTTTTTCATCTTATTCTAAAGATAGTGGCTTTTGAATATAAAAAAACACCCCAAAGACTTTTTGTTTTTTGAGATGAGGCGATTAGAGGTGAATGACTTCGTCATACGCATCGGCCACAGCTTCCATGACCGCCTCACTCATGGTTGGGTGTGGATGTACGGTTTTTAATATCTCATGACCTGTGGTTTCTAACTTACGCCCAACCACTGCTTCCGCAATCATATCCGTCACACCAGCTCCAATCATATGGCATCCAAGCCATTCTCCGTATTTGGCATCAAAAATTACTTTAACAAAGCCATCAGAGGTACCGGAAGCTTGTGCTTTTCCCGAAGCAGAAAAGGGGAATTTACCTACTTTAATATCCAATCCTTTGTCTAAAGCTTGCTTTTCTGTTAATCCAACAGATGCAATTTCGGGGGAACAATAGGTACAGCCTGGGATATTTCCATAATTAAGGGGTTCTACCTCCATACCCGCAATTTTCTCCACACAAATAATTCCCTCGGCAGAGGCCACGTGAGCTAGTGATGGGCCAGCAGTAATATCCCCAATGGCATAATATCCAGGTTGATTAGTTTGGTAAAAATCATTGACTAATATTTTGTCTCGATCAGTAGCAATCCCCATATCATCAAGACCCAAATCTTCCAAATTTGTTTTAATCCCTACAGCCGAAAGGACAATATCCGCTTGAAGGGTCAATTCTTCTTTTTGAGTTTTCACTGTGGCTTTTACTCCTTTTCCTTTCGTATCTACAGCTGTGACCTCAGCACTGGTCAGTATCTGAATGCCACTTTTCTTGAAGGTGCGCTCCAATTGTTTCGATACTTCTTCATCTTCAACAGGAACAATCCGATCTTGGTATTCCACTATGGTAACTTCAGTTCCCATGGCATTGTAGAAGTACGCAAACTCTATTCCAATAGCCCCTGAACCCACAACAATCAATTTCTTGGGTTGTTTGTCTAATGTCATCGCTTTGCGGTAACCAATCACTTTCTTTCCATCCTGAGGCAGATTGGGAAGTTCTCGCGAACGGGCGCCTGTAGCAATTATAATATGTTTGGCTTCATATTCAGTCTCTGTCTTACCCCGAGCAACAACTACTTTTTTTCCAACCATCACCTTCCCATGGCCTTCTAATACATCAATTTTATTTTTTTTCATCAAAAACTGAACTCCTTTGCTCATGCCTGCGGCAACCTCACGGCTTCGATTGACGACTGCATCAAAGTCTTTATCGTATTCTTTCACAGTCAAACCATAGTCTGAGGCATGTTTTAAATAGTCGAATACTTGTGCTGATTTTATAAGAGCTTTTGTGGGGATGCAACCCCAATTCAGACAGACACCTCCTAAACTCTCTTTTTCAACAACTGCTGTTTTGAATCCCAACTGGGAAGCACGTATGGCGGTGACGTAACCTCCAGGGCCACTTCCAACCACTATAATATCATATGAATTTGCCATAAATCATCTTTAAAGTCAGACCAAAATTACAAAATGAAAGGGAGCTTTCCTTATTTATTCTTCGCGGGCTTTGAAATCAATACTAACTGAGTTAACACAATATCGCATGCCCGTTTGAGTGGGGCCATCATGGAATACATGACCTTGATGAGAACCGCATTGTGAACATACAATTTCGGTGCGTAGCATTCCATGGCTGCTATCTTTAATATATTCAATAGCTCCGGGAAGGGAGGCATCAAAACTGGGCCATCCACACCCACTGTCAAACTTATTATTACTTGTGTATAACTTTTCACCACAGGCTTTGCAATAGTAATCTCCCAACTCAAAGTGTTGGTCATATTCCCCTGTAAAAGGGCGCTCGGTTTCTTGTTGACGTAAAACGGAGTAGGAGAGGGGATCTAGCTGATTGCGCCATTCTTGTTCAGACTTTTCTACAGGATATTTAGTTTTTTTCATTGGTTGGGATAAATTGAAGTGCTGCTGAATTAATGCAATGTCTTATTCCTGTCGTATTTTGAGGACCATCGTTAAACAAATGTCCGAGGTGCCCTCCGCATTTGTTGCATTTGAGCTCAGTACGAGCATACCCCAACTTGTAGTCTACATCATATTCAATATTGGAGTCATTCCCCCGATCAAATGACGGCCATCCGGTGCCAGAATCAAACTTATGGTCTGACTCATAAAGTGTGGCTCCACAACCTTGACAAACATAAGAACCCGATTTGTAATTTTTGTTGTATGGATTGGAGAAAGGACGTTCTGTTCCCGCCTGACGCAATACATAGTATGAGAGGTCCGACAGTTGTTCTTGCCATTCGGCATCTGTTTTCTCCACCATATAGGTCTTAAGTTCTTTTTGGGGTTGTGCTTTACTCTGGCAGGAAAAACTACCAACAAGGAGTAGACTCAGGAAAAACTTTTTCATTTTTTATTTAAAAGTATAAATAAATAAAGCAATCCTAAAACAATCTTGGTTTGGATTTTCGCAACTAACTAATAATTAAATAGTAAGAATAAATACAGAGAAAAACCGATTTAAAATGCTATTTTGACAATCTATTTTTTTTGCAAATGCTAAACAAACTAAGACCCCCACTTGAAAAAGGAAGCAAGAAGTTAATCAACGCCTGGGCATTCTATGATTGGGCCAATTCGGTTTATTCTTTGGTCATTTCCTCCGCAATTTTCCCTATTTATTATGGACTCATATTTAGTGACAGCAACACAATTCCTTTTCTAGGATATGATGTGAAAAATACGGCAATGATTAGTTTTGTTACAGCTACTGCTTTTGTATTTGTTGCGTTTATTTCTCCATTACTTTCTGGGATTGCGGACTACATTGGTAATAAAAAACGTTTCATGAAGTTGTTTGTCTACTTGGGTTCCGTCTCTTGTTTTGGGCTGTACTGGTTCGAAATGGATACCATCTACATGGGACTGTTTTTCTATTTCTTGGCAATGATTGGCCTTTGGTCTAGTTTGGTTTTTTACAATTCCTATTTACCCGATATCGCGCATCCTCATCAACACGATAGAGCCAGCGCTAGAGGATTTTCAATGGGGTATGTCGGGAGTGTTTTGTTGTTGTTATTCAATTTAAGCATGGTGATGAAACCAGAGTGGTATGGAATCACTGGAACAGAATTAGAGGCTTCTCTAAAAGCGATGAAATACTCTTTCATATCTGTTGGTATTTGGTGGGCAGGTTTTAGTCAAATTTCATTTTATTATCTCCCCAAAGGAAATTCCAATGCTCAAAAAATGACAAAAGACATTTTTTGGAATGGCTTTAAGGAGCTGCGTTCGGTATGGTGGGAATTGAAAGATAATTTCAAGTTAAAAAGATATTTAGGGGCTTTTTTTGTCTACAGCATGTCCTTGCAGACTGTTCTTTTAGTTGCGGCATATTTTGGCGAAGAAGAAATTGCTTGGTCTAGTACAGCTGAGAAAACAACAGGATTAATTATCAGTATTCTTTTGATTCAATTGGTTGGGATTCTGGGGGCAGTATTAACTTCAAGAAGTTCAGAGCGTTTTGGAAATATTCCAACCCTGGTTGGTGTGAACCTAATTTGGGCAGGTCTCTGTGTCTATGCTTATTATATTCAAACGCCCTTTCAGTTTTATTGTATTGCCGGTTTGGTGGGTATGGTGATGGGAGGCCTTCAAGCATTATCGCGCTCTACTTATTCAAAGTATTTGCCGGAAACCAAGGATACCACATCCTATTTTAGTTTCTATGATGTTACTGAAAAAGTTGGTATCATCATTGGAATGCTACTTTTTGGTTCTCTAGATCAGATTACGGGAAGCATGCGATCTGCAATTCTTTTCTTTTTCTTTTCATTCATAATTGGAGCATTATTGCTGTTGCGTGTTCCCCGAGCAACCTCTAAAGTTTAATAAATTTAGTTTTTCCACTTCCTGAATTTTGGATATCTACTTCAGAAGGATCACCGTAAACGGCGATTTTACCCGAACCACTTAGATTTGAAACTAATGATTTTAATGACTGTATTTTTACTGTACCCGATCCTCATCTTCAATGATCGAATTGGAGACCTCCTCTTGTACAATTTCCTTGGTGTTATCTAGGCGTTGGAGCTTGAATTTTTCTTTATAGTATTAATAGCTTTTTCGGGCAACAATTTTTTTCAACCAACCTCCAAAACTGTTTTCTTTCTCGAATTGATGTAATTTACGAAAAGCGAGGATAAAGCCTTCTTGAGTTGCCTCTTCTGCTAATACCACATCGTTTGTTATACGTAGGGCCGTGTTATACATCGCTTTATTATATCTTCTATAAATTTCAAACTGTGCCTGCTGGTCATTGTTGCGACATAAGGCAATAAGTTCATTGCTATTTAATAATTCAAGACTCAAGGGACAACGTTTTCATTGTTAAGAGGTAGGTGAACCTAATATGTTACACTTTAGGTAAAAATACACAACTGGCACAATGATTGAACTTATTAAATCAAATAGTCAAAAGGATCATTATATTTCACGAGAGCCAATCTTAAGAAGAAATTTCATGAATATAAATGACAACTTGACTTGAAATATACACCATGGCGAAATCTATTTTCAATTCCCTTGACAACATGTCACTTCAAGATATCGAATCTGATGCGGATCTCATTCCTTTGATGACTTCTGAAGATGAAGAAGAACTTCAAAAAGAATCGCTGCCTGCTTCAGTACCGATCCTTCCGCTTCGCAATACAGTATTATTTCCAGGTGTGGTGATACCCATTACAGCAGGGCGGGACAAGTCTATTCAATTAATCAAAGACGCCAACAAAGGGAGCAAGGTCATTGGGGTGGTTGCTCAACAAGATCCGGATGAGGAAAATCCTATTGCCAAAGACCTGTACCCCTTAGGTACGGTTGCCCAAATTCTTCGTGTTCTTAAGATGCCCGACGGGAATACTACCGTTATCATCCAAGGGAAAAAACGTTTTGAGATCGATGAAATTCTTATTGAAAATCCTTACTTAACAGCTAAAATCTCTGAGGTCAACGAATCCTTTGAAGATATCAATAATGAGGAGTTTTTGGCCATTATTGATTCAATCAAAGAAAAAGCCCTTCAAATCATACAGGAAAACCCCAACCTTCCCTCTGAAGCTTCGTTTGCAATCAAAAATATACAAAGTCCTTCTTTTTTGATCAATTTTGTTTCCTCAAACCTCAACATTGGAGTTGTAGAAAAACAATCCATTCTGGCCATGGAAAGTTTGAAAGATAGAGCACTTGCTTGCCTAAAACAGATGGATTTGGAATATCAAAAGTTGGCTCTCAAAAATGATATTCAGTCCAAAGTCCGTAACGATTTGGATCAACAACAACGGGAATACTATTTGCACCAGCAACTCAAAACCATACAAGAAGAGCTGGGGGGGGTATCCTACGAAGAAGAGGTAGAAGAGATGCGTGAGCGGACGATGGAAAAGAAATGGGATAAGGAAACTCAGACTCATTTCTTTAAAGAATTGGGACGTATGCAACGAATGAATCCACAGGTAGCCGAATACTCCATCCAACGCAGTTATTTGGATTTGTTTTTGGACCTGCCGTGGAATGAATTCTCAAATGATCAATTCGACCTAAAAAAAGCTCAAAAGATTCTGGATCGGGATCATTCTGGTTTGGAAGAAGTGAAAAAACGAATTTTGGAATACTTGGCTGTACTCAAGTTACGCAATGATATGAAAACACCCATTTTGTGTTTGTATGGACCTCCGGGGGTTGGTAAGACCTCCTTGGGAAAATCCATTGCAGAAGCTTTGGGGAGATCATATTTGCGAATTGCCTTAGGGGGTATGAGAGACGAAGCTGAGATTAGAGGACATCGTAAAACCTATATTGGAGCTTTACCCGGGCGGATTATTCAAAGTTTGAAAAAGGCCCAAACAGCCAATCCAGTTTTTGTATTGGATGAAATTGATAAATTGAATCAAAGTATGCAGGGCGATCCGGCAGCAGCTCTTTTAGAAGTTCTAGACCCGGAACAGAATAATTCATTTTACGACAACTATTTGGAACATGGGTTTGATCTATCAAAGGTCATGTTTATTGCTACGGCAAATAATTTGGGACCCATTCATCCTGCCCTACGAGATAGGATGGAGATCATCAATGTGAGTGGATATACACTGGAAGAAAAAATTGAGATTGCTCAAAAGCATTTATTGCCCAAACAACTCAAGGAGCATGGTTTAAAGAAAAATCAATTCAAAGCTAGTAAAGCAACTATTACATCAGCCATTGACGGGTACACTCGCGAATCAGGAGTTCGTGGTTTGGACAAACAGATGGCTAAAATGGTTCGTTATGTAGCCAAGTCCATCGCTATGGAAGAAACCTATATCGATACCCCTAAACCTTCAGATTTACCTGCCATCCTAGGGCCTGCCAAAGTGCACAGAGACCTTTATGAAAATAACCAGACAGCTGGAGTCGTAACTGGACTGGCTTGGACAGCCGTTGGAGGGGATATACTCTTCATTGAATCGGCCTTATCCCCAGGCAAAGGGAATTTAAACATTACGGGAAATTTGGGTAAAATCATGAAAGAATCTGCAACGATTGCACGGGAATATTTAAAAGCTAATGCAAGTCGTTTGGAATTGAAAGATTTTTCTTTTGACAAATACGACATTCACATTCATGTACCCGAGGGAGCGACCCCCAAAGATGGCCCTAGCGCTGGGGTAACCTTGCTTACTTCATTGGTTTCGCTCATCACACAACAGCGCGTTAAAAGTAAACTTGCTATGACTGGCGAGATAACACTCCGCGGCAAGGTACTTCCCGTTGGTGGGATTAAAGAGAAAATTCTTGCAGCCAAACGAGCTAAGATAAAAGAGATTATTTTATCCGAATCCAACCGAAAGGATATTGAAGAAATTAATGAACGTTACCTAAACGGACTCCAATTCCATTTTGTCAAAGAAATGGAAGAAGTCATAGATCTGGCGATTACCAAACAAAAGGTTAAATTCGCTAAAGCTCTATAAGCGAAATGAATAGAACCCGTGTCATCGCCATTGATGGATTTGCTGCTACTGGTAAAAGCACCATAGCCAAAAAACTAGCCCGTACGCTTGATTATCGTTATTTGGATACGGGATCCATGTTTCGAACGCTGACCCATCATGCAATGCAGCAAGGTTTTCTTTCGGAAGAAAAATTAGATGATACGGCTTTTCAAGTTTTTTTGGAAAACAGCCATTTTCATTGGCTAGGCACCGCCCTCGGATTTAATGGTCAGGCATTAGGGAACGAAATTCGAAGTCATGAAGTAGCAGAAAAAGTTAGCCACATGGCCGCAATACCCTTTATACGAGCTTTTACACTAAAAAACCAACACGAACTGGCTTCTGGACAGTCCATAGTAATCGATGGAAGGGATATTGGAACAGTAGTTTTTCCAGCGGCTCATCATAAGTTTTTTTTGAACGCCGCCCCTGAAGTACGCGCTCAAAGACGCTGGGAGGAACTGAGTGAACAAGGACAAAAGGTTGATTTACAGGATGTCCTTCAGAATGTGCGAGATCGAGATAAAAAAGACAGCGACCGTATTGTTGCTCCTTTGCGCAAGGCTGACGATGCAGTTTTAATCGATACGTCTGAATTGAGTATCGAAGACGTTTTTCAAACAATGCTATCCCATATACAATAGGTTTTTTTAAGGAAGCATTGCAAATCAAGCAAATACCCTTACATTTGCGCTCTCTTTGGTGAATGAGAAGTAGCAAGAGAAATGAACAATAATTAAACAGCTTTCAAGGATCTCACCGTAAAGCCACTTCAAATCCTTGAAATACAAAACCAATCAGCTATGGCTGAAGCAAAGAAAACCGAAGCACCACAAGAAGTGGAAGAAGCTCCGAAAAAAAAAGCACCTAAAACCACGCCCCAAGAATTTCTTGCCAATTTTAATTGGCACCACTACGAAGAGGGAATTGATGTGGTAGAAGACAAACAATTAAACGAATTTGAAACGCTTGTCAAAGAAAACTTTGTCGATACAGCCGATGAGGATGTTATCGAGGGAGAGGTCGTTTACTTGACCGACCGCGAAGCGATTATCGATATCAATGCCAAATCTGAAGGAGTTATCTCCTTAAATGAATTCCGCTACAACCCCGACTTAAAAGTGGGGGATAAAGTAGAGGTGATCGTTGATACCCGTGAAGACCGCACTGGTCAATTGGTACTATCTCACCGAAAGGCAAGAGTCATTAAAGCTTGGGATCGTGTAAATCATGCCCATGATAATGGTGAAATTGTAAATGGCTTTGTTAAGTGTCGCACTAAAGGGGGAATGATTGTCGATGTTTTTGGAATTGAAGCATTTTTACCTGGCTCACAAATAGATGTGAAGCCCATCCGTGATTACGATCAGTATGTCAACAAAACGATGGAATTTAAAGTGGTGAAAATCAATCACGAATTCAAAAATGTAGTGGTTTCCCATAAAGCATTGATCGAAGCAGACATTGAAGAGCAGAAAAAAGAAATTATCGGCCAGTTGGAAAAAGGACAAGTACTGGAAGGGACTGTGAAAAACATTACCTCCTACGGGGTCTTTATTGATTTGGGTGGTGTTGATGGTCTTATTCACATTACTGATCTTTCTTGGAGCCGTATCAATCACCCCAGTGAGATATTGGAACTAGACCAGCAACTCAATGTAGTTATCCTGGATTTTGATGATAATAAATCTAGAATTCAATTGGGTCTCAAACAATTGAGTGAACATCCATGGGATGCCTTGGGTGACAATATCAAAGAGGGTGAAAAAGTCAAAGGAAAGGTCGTAGTCATTGCCGACTATGGTGCTTTTGTTGAAATAGAAGACGGTGTTGAAGGTTTGGTTCATGTTTCAGAAATGTCTTGGTCTACGCACTTGCGTTCTGCACAGGACTTTGTCAATGTGGGAGACGAAGTGGAAGCCGAAATATTATCAGTTGATCGCGAAACTCGAAAAATGTCATTGGGAATCAAGCAATTGTCTCCCGATCCATGGACAGATATTACTTCCAAATATCCTGTTGGTTCAAAACACACAGGAACGGTTCGTAACTTCACCAACTTTGGTGTCTTTGTTGAACTTGAGGAAGGCATTGATGGATTGGTATATATCTCCGATTTATCTTGGACTAAAAAAGTGAAGCATCCATCAGAAATGATGACCATTGGTGACAGTCTAGAGGTTATTGTCTTGGAATTGAATGTTGAAGGACGTAAGCTGAGTTTGGGTCATAAGCAGACTAAAGACAATCCTTGGGACAAATATCAAGACGAATTTGCTGTGGATACTGTTCACAAAGCGGCCATTACAGAGATTGTAGATAAAGGAGCTACTATTCAATTCAACGAGGATATCGTTGCGTTTGTTCCTCAACGTCATATGGATAAAGAGGATGGGAGTAAGCTTTCTAAAGGAGAAGATGTAGAATTCAAAGTAATCGAATTCAGTAAAGACTTCAAGCGTGTGGTTGTTTCTCACACCGCAATATTCAGAGAGCAAGAGCGTTCCAATATGAAAAAAGCCGCCAAAAAAGTTGCTGCGTCCAATAATGACAAAACGACTTTAGGTGATTTGGATGCTTTGGCCGATCTGAAAAAGAAAATGAAAGACAACGAATAATTGTCCTTTTCATCCCAATAAAAGCCTTCCCTTGTGGAAGGCTTTTTTATTTCCCACACTTTTTTTTGATATTTTTGTACCGCATGTCCAACGCTTCTAAAATATTGCTTACTTCTACCAAGCTCACCCTTATCCTACAGCGTCTGGCTTGCCAACTAGTAGAAAACCATCCGGGTTGCGAAAACACGGTTCTTATTGGTCTCCAACCGCGAGGCATTCATCTGCTGGATCGCTTGGTTGCGATTTTAAAAGAGGAGTATGCTCTGGAGACAATTGAAAGTGGTTATCTCGACACGACTTTTTTTCGTGATGATTTTCGACGTACCCAAAAAATTTTGGCTGCAAGTCCCACCGATTTGAATGTCCAAATTGAGGGAAAATCGGTAGTACTCATTGATGATGTTTTATTTACAGGGAGAAGCATTCGTGCGGCTCTCACCGCAATCGACTCCTACGGACGCCCCAGTAACATTGAATTACTTACCCTCATCGATCGTCGTTTTAGCAGACATCTTCCCATTCAACCAGATTATTTGGGAGCCCAGATAGACGCTTTGGAAGGAGACAAGGTTCGTGTAAAGTGGGGAGATCGTCCAGCAGATAGTATGGTGTATTTGGAAAATAAAGACGCATGAGTAATTTAAGTGTCAATCACTTATTGGGAATTAAAGGTCTAACAGAGGCTGACATTCGGTTATTATTTGAAACAGCGATGCAATTCAAAGAAGTAATCAATCGCCCAATCAAAAAAGTACCGAGCCTACGTGACATTACCATTGCCAATGTATTTTTTGAGAACAGCACACGAACCAAACTCTCCTTCGAATTGGCAGAGAAACGACTAAGTGCCGATGTAATTAATTTCTCAGCCAACCAATCCTCTGTTTTAAAAGGGGAAACATTGGTAGATACAGTTAACAATATCCTAGCGATGAAAGTAGATGTGGTAGTGATGCGACATCCCCACCCTGGTGCTGCTCAGTTTCTATCTGAACGTGTTGATACCTGTATCGTTAATGCGGGTGATGGAACCCATGAGCATCCCACTCAGGCTTTGTTGGACGCCTTTTCACTGGAAGAACAACTAGGAGATCTTCGTGGAAAGCGGGTTACTATAGTAGGAGATATTCGCCACAGTCGAGTAGCTCTTTCTAATATCTATGCCCTTCAATTACTCGGTGCTCAGGTGCAGCTTTGTGGTCCCAAATCACTGATTCCCAAACATGTAACTTCGTTAGGGGTTAGTGTGGAAACGGATCTCATTAAGGCCTTAAAAAGTTCAGATGCTGTCAATATGTTACGTGTGCAACATGAACGGATGGAATTGAGTTATTTTCCATCGACCAGAGAATATGCTCAACTCTATGGATTGACCTTGGACAAGTTGCAAACTATCAAGAAAGAACTTGTTATTTTACACCCTGGTCCCATCAATAGAGGAGTAGAAATCACTTCTGAGGTGGCCGATTCCGATCAGGCTATTATCCTCGATCAAGTTGAAAATGGAGTGGCCATTCGAATGGCAGTCCTTTATCTATTGGCCTCAAAAATTTCAACTCCTGCTACCTAATGGATCCTTTACTGCAGCCTATAGAAACATATAAACTTGCCATTGCTTTCAAAGCAGCTGATATTTTCCTTCCACCAAATAAGGATTGGATTTTCGAAATGGAAAAAGAAGTTGTTTCTTCTGTTTTTATTATAGAATATCAAAATTTGATGATGCAATTAGCCTCGGAACAGTATTCAAGAGTTTTGGTAGTTCCTGCCAATTATTTGGATGCATTTCCCGAGGACTGCCATGTTGTTCCCACCCATGGCGAAGCGAAAGACTTAATAGAAATGGAACGGATACAACGCGATTTAGGTTTTTGATATGCAGTTGACTATTCTTGGCTGTCATGCAGCAACCCCTCGTAAAAACGGACAGACAACCGCGCAGCTTCTAGAAATTAGGGGACAATTGATCCTTATCGACTGTGGAGAGGGTACCCAAATGCAATTGCGTAAGTTGGGGGTTAAGTTTGCTCGCATCCAGCATATTTTTATTTCTCATCTGCACGGGGATCATTTTTATGGCTTGATTGGGTTGATTTCTACTTTCCGATTATTGGGTCGTTCGGCGGATTTACATATTTATGGCCCAAAGGGAATTAAAGAAATCATCACCCTACAATTGAAACTCGCCAATTCCTGGACCGATTACGCTCTCTATTTTCATGAACTGGACCATTCCGAGCCAGAACAGCTATTGGATCATGAAAAATTTGCCGTAACAACCTTGCCTTTAAAACACCGAGTATACACCAACGGCTTTTTGTTTCGTGAAAAAAAGAGTCCTCGTAAAATCAACCAAGACGCCGTAGTGACCTATGGGATAGATATTGCTGATATGGAAAATCTAAAACAAGGAAAAGACATTCGTCTGGCGGATGGAACATTATTGGCCAACGCCCTGTTGACATTAGATCCAGAGCCTTCAAAATCCTACGCTTTTTGTAGTGATACCGCCTATTTACCCAAATTAGCAGACTGGGTGTATGGAGTTAATTATCTCTACCACGAAGCTACTTTTTTGGATATGCATCAAGACTTGGCTAAAAAAACTCAGCATAGCACCGCTGCAGAAGCTGCACAAATTGCTGCTACCGCTAAGGTGGGACAATTGATTCTAGGTCATTTTTCCTCTCGGTATCCCGATCGGAATGAATTTATTACTCAAGCACAAAAGCATTTTAATAATGTTCATCTAGCCGAAGATGGGAAACGGTTTGATTGGTAGTTGGTTTGGATTTTTCTGAATAAAAATCTTATTGGTTTTCTTTCATTCCTCTTATTCGGGCCTTGTGTTGTTCCACATCCCATATTAGGTTCCAATTTTTTAGATATTCCTCTATGGGTTCCAGTCCCATTTTGGCTCTTCTATCGTTAACTTTATCGGGTTCAGTGAGGGGGAGCACATAATAGGTGTCGGTCTCTGGATCTTTTTTCATTTGGCTACCATAAATCTGTCCTTTGCCTTGTCGTATAGCAACGCGATCCTCTAGGAGTGCCAAAGCAGCGTTTTCTGCTTTTCCACTAGATACTGCCTCCCGCATGAGTGGAAGGTATTGGAGCTGGGTAGAAAGGTCTGCCTTTTGAATCACTAGAAATAAAGCCAAATTGCCTTTTTCCCCTATGACATCTGTTCCAAGCCATCCTCTGCTGTCCAATACATTTTTGATTTCGATTAAATTAAGAGAATCCCAGACTCTTATAATTTTGTTGTTGGCTTGCATTTCTTTTGATTTGGTCCCGTATTTTTCAATGATCTTTTTTCTTTCGTTTCGGGCGTTTTGATCCAATTCAAAAATCACTTCCAATTCTGCGGCCAGTTCTAAATCAAAGGTAGCCACGGAAGAAGAAGTACCAGCGGATTCTTGACTGTAGCATATAGCTATAGAGATAGAGAAGAAAAGAATAATTAGATTTATTTTCATAAGTTTTGGGCACAGTTCTTAAGGAAGTATTTTAATTAATTTAGGACATTTTATAAATTCATTCTTTTAGGTGGGATTTGTACCTTGCATATATGAAAGAAAAACAAGATTTGGGTAGCTTGCGAAAGTCTTATGAAAAGGGAGGACTCAGCGATAGGGAAAAGACGCAAAATCCAATGAATTTGTTTGCACGTTGGTTTACCGAAGCTGAGGCTACGCCTGCTATTGAAGAAGCCAATGCGATGTCCTTGGTGACTCAAGGCTTGGACGGATATCCCAAAGCAAGGGTCGTGTTGTTGAAGCATTACGATACGGAAGGCTTTGTGTTCTACACCAACTATGAGAGTGAAAAAGGGCAAGCGATTACCGCCGATTCTCGCGTAGGAATTTCATTCTTTTGGCCGGCCTTGGAACGGCAAGTGATTATCAAGGGAATTGCTGAAAAAATAACTTCGGCTGCCTCAGATGCGTATTTTGATTCTCGCCCTTTAGGCAGTCGCTTGGGTGCCTTGGCCTCTCCACAAAGTCAAGTGATTGAAAGCAGAAGTGTATTGGAAGACAATCTCAATATTTTGAAAGGGAAACACAAAGAAAATGATCCCAATAGACCAAACAACTGGGGTGGATATTTGGTGCGGCCTCATGAAATTGAATTTTGGCAAGGACGTCCTAACCGCCTGCATGACCGCCTCCGATTTGGTTTGTCATCAGATAAACAGTGGACGGCGCAACGTCTGGCTCCCTAATGAAAAATTTAGTACTCCTTCGTCATGCCAAATCATCTTGGGATTATGATGTGGCCGACCGCAATCGCCCTCTGGCCAAAAAAGGAATTCAGCGTATTCAGGCCATGGCTAAAGTATGCGAAAGCACCTTTACAAGCGTACAACAATATTATAGTAGTCCAGCCAATCGGGCCTTGCATACTGCGACAATTCTATTTCATGAATTACAGCTGCCAATGAAACGATTGCAACTCGATGAAGCACTCTATACCTTTGAAGCTTCAAAAGTATTAACAGCTATTGATCGCCTTCCCGATGAATTGGATTCGGTCTGTTTTGTGGGGCATAACCCTGCACTAACGTATGTAGCAGCCAAACTTACCGATAACTTAATCCAACATATGCCAACCGCTGCTTGGGTAAAGATTATATTTGCACAAGACAATTGGAAGTCACTTTCCAGTGGAACGGCGAAATGGGGGCATCCAAAAGTACTTTTGACCAAATAAGCATGGAGAACCAATACATTAATCGAGAAATCAGTTGGTTAGACTTTAATGCACGAGTCCTCCAAGAAGCAGCGGATTCAAAAGTCCCCTTAATAGAGCGTCTTCGGTTCTTAGGTATTTTCTCCAATAATCTTGATGAATTTTTTCAAGTCCGTTATGCTACAGTTCGTCGAATCGCTCAATCAGAAAAATCAGGAAAAAAAGTATTAGGAGGTGTGAGTGCACAAGTTTTATTGGAGCAGATTACGCAAAGAGTTATTCAATTGCAAAAACAAAGTGTAGAAATCCTTAATGCAATCGAAGCGGCATTGCAGGAAGAAAACATCTACTTTATTAATGAAGAACAAGTTCCAAAGCAACAGCACGAATTTCTTCGAGAGTACTTTTTAGAACATGTGAGTCCGGCTTTAGTCACCGTAATGCTTTCCAAAAAACGAGCACAAGACTTTACAGACAACACAGCCTTTCTCACAGTTAAAATGAAACGGCGAAAGACACCAGAAGGCAAAGATCCCCATGCCTATGCTTTGATTGAGTTGAATCCTGAATTGGATCGTTTTATTGTTCTCCCCAAAATTGGAGACCGTCAAAACATAATGCTACTAGACGACTTGATTCGTTATCATTTTCATTTGATTTTCAGTTTTTTCGATTACGAAACCATTGAAGCCCATATGATAAAAATCACAAGAGATGGCGAATTGGATTTGGAAGAAGATGCCTCGAAAAGCTATATTGAAAAAATTGCTGAGAGCGTGGAGGATCGAATGGTCAGTGATCCTGTTCGGATGGTGTATGACAATACCATTGGCAAAGATACTTTGAGTTTTGTAATGAATAAATTAGGTATTGATACCACAGATAGCCTCATTCCTGGAGGACGCTACCATCATCGCCGTGACTATATGAAGTTTCCCAGTTTGGGACGCACCGACTTACTGTATAATACGATTGATCCCCTTTCCATTGCTGGATTGAGTTTGGAAAAACCCCTATTTGAATCGATACAAAAGAAAGATTATTTATTACATACACCCTATCAAAACTTCTCCTATGTGATTAAGTTCCTTAGGGAAGCCGCTCTAGATCCTCAGGTTCAAACGATTAAGTTAACCGTCTATCGACTAGCGAAAGTTTCTCATGTTGTAAGTGCATTGATCAATGCCGCCAAAAACGGCAAGAAGGTTTTGGTTCAAATCGAATTGCAGGCACGATTTGACGAAAAAAATAATATTGATATGGCGAGTCGACTTGAAGCTGCAGGCATCCAATTGATCTTTGGAGTACCGGGACTGAAAGTACACGCCAAACTATGTCTTGTGGAACGACTAGAGGGTAAGAAAACACGTCGTTACGGCTTTATCAGTACAGGAAATTTCAATGAGGCGACAGCAAAAATCTATACAGACTATACCTTGTTTACCTACAATCAAAAAATATTAAAGGAAGTCAATAAAGTATTCAATTTCTTAGAGGTTAATTACAAGATTAAAAAATACAAACACCTTATCGTATCCCCACACTATACCTTCAGCACCATCAGTCGATTGATAGATCAAGAAATTACCAATAAAAAAGAGGGTCGCCCAGCTGGAATAAAAATGAAATTGAACAATATGACCTCTTATAAGATGGTTGATAAACTTTATGAGGCTAGTAGCGCTGGCGTTCCGGTTCAACTAATGATTCGAGGAATTTGTTGTTTGATCCCTGGAGTCAAAGGAATGAGTGAGAACATTGAAGTGGTTGGTGTCGTTGATCGTTTTCTTGAACACTCCCGGGTCTATATTTTTGAAAACGATGCATCGCCACTAATTTATATTTCTTCAGCAGATATGATGACTCGTAATATAGAGAATCGTGTTGAAGTTGCTTGCCCCATCTACGATTCCGATTTGCAAGAACAAATTATAAATGCATTTGCTATTGGCTGGGAAGACAACATTAAAGGCCGAAAAATCAACGGTTCTGTTCAAAACCAATTGAATTCTAATGATAAGGAACCCTTGCGTTCTCAAGAGGCTTTGTACCAGTATACCCAAAACCTTGTTTCCCAGTGCGATTAGATAAATTTGCTGCAATTGATATCGGTTCCAATGCTATTCGTATGTTGGTTGCCAATGTAGTTATCGATAAAGACCAACCGACTCAATTTCATAAAAACTCGATTGTGCGGGTGCCTATCCGTCTTGGTGAAGATTCTTTTACTGTAGGGGAGATTTCCTCTAAGAATGTAAAGCGTTTGACACGAGCCTTTAAGGCCTTCAAGCAAATCATGAAAGTTCATGAGGTATCACGATACAGGGCCTATGCAACCTCCGCTCTTCGGGAAGCTAGTAATACTCCTTGGGTATTGGATAAAATTAAAGAGAAAACAGGAATAAGCGTAGAAGTTATCGATGGTCGTAAAGAAGCTAAAATTATTTCAACAAATACGGGTCTTCAAAATATAAATATTAGGAATAAAACATTTCTTTTTGTTGATGTTGGGGGAGGGAGTACTGAATTTAGCATCATTCGCAATGGAGAACTATTGGCTTCCAAATCTTTCAAATTGGGAACTGTCCGTTTATTAAATGATTTGGTACCTGATCGGGTATGGAAAGAAATAAAGAAGTGGGTAGTCGGTCATACTAAAGAATACAAGAAGATTGCGGTCTTAGGGACAGGAGGAAATATTAATAAACTAGTAAAGCTGACTAGCACCAAAGAGGGTAAGCCACTTTCTTTGGTTGCTCTAAGCAGTATTTATCATCAGCTTCAATCTCTTACATATGAGGAACGTATCCTTCAATTTGAATTGAATCCCGATCGTGCCGATGTAATATTACCTGCCACTCGAATATACCTTCGCGCCATGGGCTGGTGTGGCGCCACTCGCATCTACATTCCAAAGGCCGGCTTGGCTGATGGAATGATTCAAGAAATGTTTGAATCCATGTATGCTTAGCCGTGGATGGTCTCTTCTTTACAGAGAGACTTCATAATATCGGCTTCAAAATGCAGTAGCCCATTCCATTTTTCTTCAACATCTATACCTTCTGGGGCATATTGACGTGCCAGTTTTAAAAACAGGGTATAATGATGGGCTTCACTAATCATTAACTTTCGATAGAATTTACAAAGTTCGGGATCTTCCAGCTCTTCAGAGAGCAGGCGAAAACGTTCACAACTCCGTGCTTCGATCAAACCAGCGATAAGAAGTTTATGCACCAAGTGGGTCTCTCTAGACCCTCCTTTAGGAAAATAGGTTTGAAGTTTACGGACATATTCATCTTTACGTTCCCGTCCCAAAGACAATCCGCGCTTCAGAATCAGTTCATGTACCATTTTGAAATGGCTTATTTCTTCTTCTGCCAAGTCGATCATCGCTGTAACTAATTCACTCTTTTCAGGAAATCCGATAATAATGGAAATGGCACTATTAGCTGCTTTCTGTTCACAATAGGCATGATCGGTTAAAATTTCATCAATGTTTTTTTCAACGATATTAACCCAGCGGGGGTCGGTAGGAAGTTGGAGTCTTAGCATCGCAATAATTTAAAATTCTAAGTCTAATTTCTTACGAAGATCGGAGATTGCAGGATTAATTTCAAGGAGCTTCTGGTATTTCTCTTCTCGGGAAACTAGATATTCTTTGTTTTGTTCGGGAGTTACCTCTACCTCAAAATTTATTTGGTTGTTTCCTAAAGCTTTTGTGAGGTGTCCTTTTAAGTCAACCCATTCTCTTTCGAGTTCTACTTTATTGATGTCACTGGGTACTTTAATATGGATGAGTTGGTCTCCTTTGGGAGTTAGTTGGGCAATAGAGAACAGTGCAGCGATATTGTTCTTCCCTTCTTTTTGTTTTTGTTGGGCGTATTGATTCCAAGCTTTTTCAAATTCTTCAAAAGCAAAATGGTTTTTTTGAACTTTCTCTGGTTTTTTTTGAGTTTGGGTTTGTTGGGCCTCTTTTTTTAAGCGTATACTGGAAAGAGATAAACTGGAAACGCCTTCTCCAATAGGGTTTTTTATTTGTATTTTTTGGGAGGGTTCAACATCTTTTTCTGGTTCCGAGTCATAGGAAATTTCACCTTCTTCAACGATCTCTTTCGGAGTCGCTTTTAGAGGAATCGCCTTTTGACTGGTTTCGATTTCAGGTTTAGAAGAAGCAGCTTGTTTATACTGACTGCTAGGAATCAGGCGAACTTTTTTTTTTCACCCCCTGCGCGAGCGGAAGCTAATTGCATCAAGCATAACTCGAGATGCAGGCGTTTGTTGCGAACATTTTTGTAGGTTGATGCAGCTTCTTGAATCCGATCTAATATGAGTAATACATAGGGCACTTCTAATTGGCTAGATTGTTTCTGAAAACGTTCTTTATTTGTTTCAGAAGCTGATAATAAAGCTAAAGTTTGTTCATCTTTACATACTAAAAGCTCTCGAAAATGTGCAGCCAAACCCTCTAAAAACTGCCCCCCATCATAGCCACTGCTTAATACCTGGTCAAGGGTGACCAAAAGCAAGGGGATTTGTTGCTTGATAATGAGATCAACCAATTCAAAATAGGTTTCTGTATCAACGATGTTGAGATGCGTTGCAACTAATTTGGCGGTGACTTCAGTATCACTATAAGCAATCATTCTATCAAACAGGGACAAGGCATCACGCATGGCACCATCCGACTTTTGGGCGATTAATTGTAGCGCTTCCTCTTCAACCTTGATTCCTTTGTCTTTGGCAATGGCGGCGAGGTGTTTTTTTGTATCCTCAATTGTCATACGCTTGAAATCGTAAATCTGGCAACGGGACAATATGGTTGGAATGATTTTGTGTTTTTCGGTAGTGGCAAGTATAAATATGACGTGGGCTGGAGGCTCTTCTAATGTTTTCAAAAAAGCATTGAAAGCAGCAAGGGAAAGCATGTGAACTTCATCTATAATATAGACTTTGTAGGATCCTACCTGAGGCGGAATACGCACCTGATCATTGAGACTGCGAATGTCTTCTACGGTATTATTGGAAGCGGCGTCCAGTTCAAAAATATTGAATGCAAAGTCATCGTTTACATTGGCTTGGTTCCCTTCATTTATTTTTTTAGCCAGTATTCGAGCGCAGGTGGTTTTGCCTACTCCTCTAGGGCCACAAAACAATAGGGCTTGCGCTAATTTATTTTGAGCAATGGATTTTTCAAGAGTAAGTGTTATGGCCTCTTGCCCCACAACATCAGAAAACTCCTGAGGGCGGTACTTTAAAGCAGATACAATATAGGAATCGTTCGTATCAGACATTAAACAAATATACACATTGCACGTTGCGGCTCTTGTGAAGCGAGCTAAAATCTTCTTTGAAATTATCAACAATCAGTACCTTTGTACCAAGCAGGCTATCTTATCGCTGTTCGTCTTTTGGACGAAGAGAGGAAAGTCCGGACACCATAGAGCAGTATAGCGGGTAACGCCCGTCCTTTCTTCGGAAAGCGGACCAGTGCAACAGAAAGCAAGTACAGTTCGGCTGTAGTGAAATCGGTAAACTCTATACGGTGAAACGCCAAGTAAATCTGTATTTTTGGGTGGCTCGCCCAACGCAGAAGGGTAGGCGGATGGAGGCGTTCAGTAATGTGCGTCCTAGATAAATGATAAGACCCGACAGAATCCGGCTTATCGGCCTGCTTTTTTTATTTGTTTTTAAAAAAACTAAAACAGCTACTCCCATACGTTCTTGTATCTATCCAAAGCGGATGATCGTTATATTTGATTTGCGGTGGGTGTTCAAGAACTAAAAGTCCTTCCTTAATCCATTGATTTTTAAAAACTAATTCGATAACTAGAAGACAGGCGTCTTTGGGTAGGGCATAGGGGGGGTCTATAAATACCAAATCATAGGGGACTCCTACTTTACTGAGAAAAATAGAGACCTCCGATAGAATAGCGGTTACCGGCAATTCCAGCTGGTCTGCCGTATTGCGAATAAATGATATACACTGTTTATTGGAATCAACTGCGGTACTGCTTGCTCCACCGCGAGAGGTGAATTCATAACTGATGTTTCCAGTCCCCGCATATAACTCCAACAATCGAGTCCCTTCAAAGTCCAATTGATGCGTTAGAATATTAAATAAGGATTCTTTGGCTCGATCCGTTGTTGGTCGTACGGGAAGTTTTTTTGGAGCTTGTATGCGACGTCCCTTGCAATGCCCCGATATGATTCGGAAACTAAGCATTCCAGAAAGGGACAGGATCATTGACATCTAGCTCAGTGCCTTGATGGGTATCGATGAATTGAATGTCTTTTTGAAAGTTTTTCGTCCCTTCATAATAGGAAGTATATTGTTCAAATTCTCCCAAAAAATAAAGGGTGCTATTGTTTTCGGAAATCTTGAGTTGTTCTGCGGCATAAAACAAATAGTACATAAAATCTTCTTCATTTTGTTGTGAGTAACTGTTGGACATCAATAGGCGAGTTCCTTGTGTAATGAATAAATCAAAATGATGAGTATAGAGGTGGACGTAGATTTGTGTATTAAAGTTGGATTGAGATTGTTCCATGATTCTATCATAAAGCAAAGCAAAAGAAGGGATAACTATAGGATTGGAAAGGATATCTGCTAATTTTTGAGGATAAGGGTAGACAAATCTGACCAGCCCATTGCTACTAATGTGGCTTTTGAGGGGATTTGTTGTCTTGACTGAAAAAGACTCCCAATAGGAGTTTTGAAGTTCTTCTTCATAGTTAAGTGATGGAACAACTGCGGTGGGGGCATTCATAACTATCCATTGCACCTGATCAGAAAGCGATTGTTGTTGGACGAAAGAAGCTAAATTTTCTTCTAGATTGCCTGTGAAATCCGAAAACGGATAATATTTTTTTTGTCCTGGGGCACAAAAACAAAATCCATCCCCTAGTAAGAGAATGGATTCTTTAGAAAGAAAGGGTTTGTTAGGGTTGTTTGGCATCGAAGATTGTCGGCCAGTTGCCATTTGTACTTACCTCTGTCATAGAACCGAGTATAATCTCCGCACCATTGACACCATCTACCGAAACGGTTTCATTTTCTTGCTTGAGTAAATCTTCGTTTTGGTCATGCAGGACAATCTTTTTTGCAACTTTGACCTCGAATACGGGGACACGGTAGCCATTTTTGCTAATGATATCTGCTTTGAGTCCAAATTCTGCATCCACCCCTTCTACCGGTACTTGGCTCATTATTTTATAGGAATTATCGTTTTTGAAAAGCGAATCTAATACGGGAACAAACCCCAAGGTGTCTACCACCACCACTTCTCGCAACATATCAATCCGATAGGTTCGGTCGTACTCCAAATAGGAAGAATCTCTTTTTTCAACTAGGGTAAAAATACCATTCTCTACAAAGTTAACTAGGCTGTCAAAGTTATTAGCGTAGAAGCCTTTGACATCTTTGTGTGCTATTTGTGCTTTGCGAATGGTTTTCAAGCGATTGATCACTTGGGCGTAGCGCTCGTTTTTGGTTTTATTGAAACTGATGGGACCATTAATAGAGTCATAGATTTGATAGCTGAAGACTGCACATAATACCCAAAGAATCGCTTGTATCGCTATTTTCATTTAGCTAGAATTTTTGACGTGTCAACAAATCTACAATTTTTTTTTATTCAGAAAAGCCTTCCTTTTGGTATCTTACCCCAAAGTCCCCTATTGGATGTCTGCAAAGGAATTACATGCCGAAATTATTAAAAACAGTGCCTTTGCCTTAACGCATTCGCAAGAACAATGGGCGGAGGCTATTTCAACTTTTGTTTCTCAGAAAAAAAAAGACAATTTATTCATTTTACAGGGCTACGCTGGAACAGGAAAGTCATCTATGGTCGCCCTATTAGTGGCTGCCCTTCCTCGAATCGGACAACGAGCCGTATTGCTTGCACCCACAGGTAGAGCGGCAAAAGTATTATCAAGTTACGCGAGAAAAAAAGCCTTCACTATACACAAGAAAATATATTTCAGTAATGCGGAGAGTGGTAAACTGCGTTTTAGGTTAAAAAACAATTCGCATCGCAATACACTTTTTATTGTAGATGAATCTTCGATGATTGGTGAAGACACTTCTGTTGGTCGTCTTTTTGAAAGAGGTTCACTGCTTCACGATTTGGTTAATTATGTAGAAGAGGGGGACAATTGCAAGTTGATTTTTGTAGGAGATACTGCCCAATTGCCTCCAGTTTCTCTGGTGTTGAGTCCAGCCCTTGACCCCGATAAACTGAATTATGAATTCAATAAAGCTGTTGCTGTGACCGTATTGGAGGAAGTTGTTCGCCAACAATTGCACTCTGGAATACTTTTCAATGCCACTCAGTTGAGAGAGCAGATTGCTGCGGAAGACCCCAGTCAATTTACATTTTCTCTAGAGGGTTATACCGATGTAATCCGGTTACAAGACGGCAATGAGTTTTTAGAATCGCTTTCTCAAGCACTACATGAAGATAAAGAGGATGCTGCTGTTCTAATTGTGCGTTCCAATAAACGTGCAAATCAATACAACCGGAGCATTCGAGAACGGATTCTTTTCTTGGAGTCAGATCTTGCTGTGGGAGATAGCCTGATGGTGGTGAAAAATAATTATCATTGGTTGTCTGAAGAAGATCCGGCAGGTTTCATCGCCAATGGGGATACGCTTCGCGTTCAGAAAATTCATGGATACAAAGAACTGTATGGGTTCAAATTTGCCGAAGTTACTGTGCAAATGATTGATTATCCAGATCAACCTCCCTTTCAAACAACACTATTGTTAGACACCTTACATAGTAACACGGCTTCTTTGAGTCAAGACCAATCCCAACAACTTTATGAAAAAGTCAATGAAGACTACGCACATTTGTCTTCCAAATTCAAACGGTTACAAAAAGTGAGATCCAATCCTTATTTTAATGCGCTTCAGGTGAAATACTCCTATGCGATTACCTGTCACAAATCTCAAGGGGGACAATGGCGGGAAGTTTTTGTAGAGATGCCCTACCTTCCCGATGGCCCAACTGTAGATTTTTACCGCTGGCTCTATACAGCGATCACTCGTGCTCAGGAAAAACTATATCTTATCGGTTTTTCTAAAAATTATTTTTTGGGCAATTAAACAAATCGTTTGTGATCCAATATCTCTTAATTATGCGCTTAGATCAAGCGTGTGGTATACGTTTTGGACGTCATCATCTTCCTCAATTTTCTCTATAAGTTTTTCTACTTCTTCTTGTGCCTCTTTGCTTAGTTTTTTAGTGACTTGAGGAATACGCTCAAAGCCAGAAGATAGAATTTCAATCGATCTGTTTTCTAATTCCCTTTGAATGGTTCCAAAACTTTCAAAAGGAGCATAAAGCAGCATTCCGTCCTCATCGATAAAGACTTCCTCCACCCCGTAGTCAATAAACTCCAATTCAATCTCTTCAGGGTCAAGGCCCTCGGAGGGAATGCGAAAGTTGCAACTATGATCGAACATAAACTCTACTGAACCCGAGGTTCCCAAGGTTCCACTGCCTTTGTTGAAATAGCTACGAATATTTGCCACTGTCCGGTTGTTATTGTCAGTAGCGGTTTCTACCAATACTGCTACACCATGGGGCGCATACCCTTCATATAGAATCTCTTTGTAGTTTTCCGTATTTTTATCGGAGGCTTTTTTAATGGCTCTTTCAATATTGTCTTTGGGCATATTTGCCGACTTGGCATTTTGAATTACCGCCCGTAATCGAGAATTATTTTCAGGATCTGGGCCTCCTTCTTTAACAGCCATCACGATATCCTTCCCGATTCGGGTGAAAGTCTTGGCCATGGCTGACCAGCGTTTCATCTTACGTGCTTTTCGGAATTCAAAGGCTCTTCCCATTGGGTAAAAAGTTGTTGATTACAAAAATATAAAACTTTAAGCAGCAAGAGGGTTTAAGAAGGGAGGACTCCTCAGATGATTTTGCGGATTAAATCCAAATCATCTAACACTTCATTATAGTTGATCTGTAAATGCGCTGGCAATCTATTTTCTTTGGGTAAGGTTGCTAGGTAACGGATTTCATTGGATGTAAATACTTGTTTGTAGCTTGCCTTTTTATGATTGCGTCGCTCTACTATTGCCTTGATAAATTCAAAATGCCCTACTAAATCTTTGCTTCCTAAATGAAAAATACCACTCAATTGTTGGTTGATAATGAAATGGATTTGCTGGGCTAGTTTCCGGTCACTATTGACATTGATTACTGAATTTGGGAATACTTCGATGGGGATTTGTTGTTGTACTGCCCAGTCAATTTCTCTGACTCGAGGGCTGTGCTGACCAAAAATCATTGGCAATCTTGCGATGACGTATTTGGCAGTAGGAAGGCGAAGGAGTCCGTTTTCCACACGAATTTTTAATCGGCCGTAAATACTTTCGGAAAGTGTTTTATCATACTCATACGAGGGATAATGATGAAAAGCATCAAATACATTAGCCGAGGAAAGGAAAAGCAGTCGACTATTATTATTTTTTACAAAATCGATTAAGAATTCATGTTCTTCCAATTGACTTTTAAAGTTTCCCCGAAGGGCTGAAATAATCAGTTTGGGTTTTACTTCTTTGAGGATGGTTTCTAATCCTCCTTCTTCCATGTTGTATTGGTAGTAATGCTGGTTCAATTTGTGACTTCGGCTACTGCAATACGTAGCATATGTATCGAAATAAGAACAGAGCTCTTTGTATAAGATTTCACCTATATAACCACTCCCTCCTAAAATTAAGATTCGTTTCATCGGCTAGTCCCTATAGAATGGCAATTTGACCACTTCTGCTTTCACCATCTTTTTTCTGATTTCAACAAAAACTGTTTGCCCTTGTTGAGCAAAGGTTGCTTCTACATAACCCAAACCAATACCCATGTTGAGACTCGGGGATTGCGTTCCCGAACTAACATATCCAATGGATTGACCTTTCTCATCGCAAAGGGAATACTCGGCGCGAGGAATCCCACGATCGATCATCCGAAAACCCACTAATTTCTTTGGCTGAAGAATATTTTTTTGTTCTTGTAAAAAATCATAGGCCAAGTTATTTGGGTGGGGCTTGGTAATCCAGCCCAGTCCAGCAGCTAATGGATTGGTATTTTCATTGATTTCGTGACCGTAGAGGCAATATCCCATTTCAAGACGAAGGGTGTCTCGAGCCGCTAATCCAATGGGTTTGATCCCTGCCGAAGCCCCCGCATCAATTACCTTATCCCAAACTTCTTGAGCTACTGTGTTGGGGAAATAGATTTCGATTCCACCAGAACCAGTATAGCCTGTTGTAGCAATAATGACATTAGAAATGCCTGCAAAAGTTCCTTGCTGCACCCCGTAGTAGGGTAAATTATAAAGTTCTATATCGGTTAGTGATTGCATTGTCTCAAGGCTACGAGGCCCTTGTATGGCAAGTAATGCGGTTTGACTAGAGACATCTTCCAATTCGGCTTCAATGTTTTCATTTTCCACAGAAATCCACTCCCAGTCCTTGATAATATTTGCAGCATTCACCACTAAGAAATAGCTGTTTTTCGCTAAACGGTACACAATTAAATCATCAATAATACCTCCAATGCGGTTCGGGAGATAATTGTACTGGGCTTTGCCTACAGGAAGTTGAGCGATTGAATTACTGCAAACCCGCTCGAGTAGTTTCAACGCCCTCGATCCTTTAACGTAAAATTCTCCCATATGAGAGACATCGAAAACACCCAGACTCTTACGAACGGCATGATGTTCTTCTTTTACTCCAGTATATTGAATGGGCATTTCAAAGCCTCCAAAAGGAGCCATTTTAGCTCCTAGGGCAATATGGGTTTCAGTTAGCGCAGTTTTCTTTGAATGCATGCTGACAAAAATATTACATTTAGATTCGAATTAATCATTGAGAAAGAGCTTTTATGAACAAGATGAGGCAATTTTTACTGCTCTATTTAAATATTGTTTCTGTAGTTACCTTGACAGCCCAAGACATCTCCAAACAGGAATACCGTCAGCGTCGTGAACAATTACGGAAATTGCTACCCGATAATTCCCTTGCAGTCTTTTTTAGCGCACCCATTAAAAATAGATCGAATGATACTGACTATCATTACCATCCCGATCCCAATATGGTGTATTTATCTGGATGGGAAGAACCTCATGCTGTATTGCTTGTTTTTAAAAATCTACAGCAGGATTCGGAAGGGATATTTTCAGAAGTGTTGTATGTCAGGGATAGAGATCCCTATGAAGAATTATGGAATGGGAAAGTAATGGGTGTGGATCGCGCCCAAGATTGGGGGCTAGATCGGGTGCAAAACCGAATAGATTTCATCGAGTCCCCGTTGAATTATGATGCTTTTGATTCTGTCTTAATTTATGAATTTCAAAATGATGTTAGAGACCGGCCACGCGACAATTATGATTTGTATGCTCTTCAAAAACATTTTAGGACACAACTTAACTATCCTGCTCAATTCAACCCCATACGTTATGGGCTTTATCAAAAAATAAGACAACTCACTCCAAGGAATATAAAACCTCTTCAGTCCGAAATACGAAGAATGGTGGTGTTAGAATCGGGCCTCCAAGATGACGATCTTTTACAAGAATTTTTGTCCCTAACCGATACTAGCTCATCAGAAGAACTAAAAATTCAATCTGATTTTCTTTTGCAAAACATTCATTTTGATGTAGACCAGTTGCCCAAGTTGATGGGGCAATTACGCGAGATAAAAAGCAAGACGGAAATCCGGTTGCTAAAAAAAGCGGCACAAATTTCTGTGATGGGTCAAATTGAGGTGATGAAAGCCATTCATCCCGAAATGAGTGAACGTGAGATTCAAGGGATTCATGAATTTGTATATAAAAAATATGGAGCAGCCGATGTAGGCTATCCCTCTATTGTTGGTGCTGGTGGCAATGGCTGTGTATTGCACTACAACCACAATGAAATGGAAAAGGTAGATAATCAAATGGTATTGATGGATGTGGGGGCAGAATACAAAGGGTATACTGCAGATGTGACTCGAACCCTTCCTGCTAATGGTACTTTTACTCAAGCACAAAAAGAACTCTATTCGGTAGTCTTTAAGGCGCAAGAGGCTGGAATAGCTGCTGCTCAAGTAGGAGTTTCTTTTACCAGAATCACACAAGCAGTCTATGATGAAATAACCCGAGGATTGCAAGCATTAGGACTGATTACCCAAGCTAATGAAATGTCGAAATACCTTCCCCATGGGGTGGCCCATCATATCGGACTAGATGTCCATGATCCTGGAGAATATACCCGTTTGAAACCCAATATGGTGATTACAGTTGAACCAGGAATATACGTTCCTGAAGGAAGTCCTTGTGATCGCAAATGGTGGAATATAGGAATTCGGATTGAGGATGATATTTTAATCACAAATGAGGGGCCAATCAATTTATCAGACGGAGCCCCGAGAACATGGGAAGCGATTGAGCAACAAATGCGGTCTGAAAGTGTATTGAATAGTTGGATACTCCCCCCTTTAGAAGATTAAGATTGCATCAAATAACTCTTGAGATCTTCATAGTTTTGAATTTCTTGACTCAGTTTTTCTTTTGTCATTAGCTTTTGAATACTCTTGGGGAGGGGTACCTCTGTACTCAATGTGGATTCCACTACATCAAGAAACTTAACGGGATGGGCTGTCTCCAGAAACACGCCATAATGCGGAGTATCTTTTTCATTGAGATAGTCTTTAAGTCCTAAATAACCAACGGCTCCGTGTGGATCTGCGATGTATTGATAATTTTTATAAAGTTCTTCGATTGCCTTTTTTGTTTCTGCATCCGAATAACTAAAACCACTTAGAATTTTTTTTAAAAGTGTCAAATCATTATTGACAATTTTTTGGATTCGAATAAAATTTGATGGATCTCCAACATCCATTGCATTGGAGAGGGTTGGGATGGTTTTTTTTGGCTCATATACCCCTGTATTAAGGTAGTTGATTACAGCATCATTGCGATTATTTGCGGCAATGAAATGGTCAATACCTAAGCCCATTTTTTGGGCCATCATACCCGCACAGATATTTCCAAAATTACCACTTGGAACAGAAAAGACTAGTTTTTCATTTCGTTCTTGAAGTGCTCGAACAGCAATGAAGTAATAGAACATTTGTGGTAACCAACGCGCTATATTGATTGAGTTGGCAGAAGTAAGGGGACGCACTTTTTTGATTTGATCGTCTAAAAAAGCGGTCTTAACCATGTCTTGACAATCATCGAAAACCCCTTCTACCTCGAGGGCGCGTATGTTTTGTCCTTGCGTAGTTAATTGTTTTTCCTGGATGTTACTCACTTTACCTTTGGGATAAAGAATCACTACATCAATTCCTTGAACACCGAGAAAACCATCGGCGACAGCACCACCAGTATCTCCAGAAGTGGCCACCAATACGGTAAGTTGTTCTTGTTTTTGTGAATTGAAATAGCCCAAACAACGCGCCATAAAGCGAGCTCCTACGTCTTTGAATGCTAGGGTGGGTCCATGAAATAATTCCAAAGCTCCGATTTGATTGTTTAGTTGGGCAATAGGAAAATCAAAACTGAGGGTTTCTTCTACAATTTGAAAAAGCTTTTCCTCAGGGATATGATTTCCAATAAAAGGATGGATGGCTTCAAAACAGATATCGGGAATACTGTGTGCGGCTAAATTTCGAAGCCATTGCGAATCCAATTGTGGGATGTGTTCAGGAAAATACAAACCCCGGTCGGGAGCCAAACCTGATCGGACAGCCGTGGGAAAATTAGTAGCAACAGAATTGTAGTTGAGGCTAGAGTATTTCATCAACATTCATTGTGAGTGTTCCTTGTGAATTGATAGCTGAAACAAAAGCATCGAACGGTATCGAAGTCGCTTGCATAACGTGTGCCATGGCGTTTGCTGTTTTTTGTGCTGTTTCTTTTCCTTGGGTGAGCGCAAATACAGAAGGTCCAGAACCAGAAATCCCAGCTCCCAATGCCCCTGCATCAAGAGCAGCTTGTTTTATTTCCCCGAAGTGTGGTATTAAAGGAGCTCTTTTGGGCTCTACCAATAAATCCTCAAGACTTCGAGAAATCAAATTATAATCTGCACTGTAGAGCCCACTAACTAGGGCCCCCAAATTAGCGGATTGTTGAATACTATCCTTAAAAGCTACGGTTTTGCTTAGAACCTTTCTAGCCTCTGCGGTTTTGAGCTCAATATGAGGATGTATCACAGCCGCATAGAGTTCAGGAGGGGAGGGAATGCTAGCGATATCCATCGGATCGAGAGATCGAACGAGTGTAAATCCACCCAGTAATGCGGGTGCAATATTGTCTGCGTGTGCAGCTTGACTGGCAAGCATTTCCCCTTCTAGCGCAAAAGGCAGTAGGTCTCTTTTTGATAGCCCTAAGCCCATTAATTCATTTAAGGCATAAACAATACCCACGGCACTGGCAGAACTGCTCCCTATACCGCTTCCGGGTTTTATTCCTTTGGTCAGTGTAATTTCAAACCCACAATTTGCAGGATATTGATTCAACAACGCTTGCGCAGCAACTCCAGCGACATTTTTTTTGGGATCGAGAGGTAATTCTTGACCAATAATTTCTTTAAACTGAATCCCTTTTTCATCTGTTTTTTTTATATGAAAAACATCTCCAACGGTCTCAAGGCAAAAGCCAAGGGCATCAAAACCGCAAGAAACATTGGCAACACTTGCAGGAGCAAAAACAGTAATTTGGTCCATAGATTTATTGCTTTCCGATTCGAATGATGTCTGCAAAAATGCCTGATGCCGTCACATCAGCTCCAGCTCCAGCCCCTTTTACAATCAAAGGCTGTTGGGAATATCGATTAGTATAAAATAAAATAATATTATCACTTCCTTCAAGATTATAAAAATCGTGCCCCCGGGAGATTTGTTGAAGACCAACAGACGCTTTACCCTTTTCTAATTGAGCAACATATTTCAGCTTGGAATCGTTTTTTTCAGCGGCTTGCAATAGCTCTTCAAAATGATTTTGATTTGCCTCAAGACTGGCAAAGAAGGATTCATTGTCCTTTGTTTTTAAACATTCTTCCGGTAAAAAAGAATTGTTTACGATGTCTTCTAGTTCGATACGCAACCCACTCTCACGCGCAAGAATCAATATTTTACGAGCAACATCAACGCCGCTTAAATCAATTTTTGGATCAGGCTCTGTATAGCCCTCTTCTTTGGCCTGCTGTACCACAGACACAAAGGTGTTGTCTGAAGTGTAATTGTTAAAAACAAAATTGAGGCTTCCAGAAAGTACCGCTTGTATTTTTACTACTTGATCTCCTGAAGCGATTAAATTATTAAGGGTGTCGATAATAGGTAAACCAGCACCCACATTGGTTTCAAATAGAAAGGGACTGTTGAATCGTCGTCCTGTTTTTTTGAGGTGAAGGTAGTTATCGAGCTGATCGGCACAAGCAATTTTATTACAAGTGACTACTCCCATACTGTTGGCCAAGTACTGCCCGTATTCCATAGCAATGTCTTCACTGGCTGTATTGTCAACAAATATGGTATTTCGAAGATTGAGTGCTTTGGCATTTTCAAAAAAGGCTTTTCGATCGGCAGGAGTACCCCCCTGATCCAATTGACTCCTCCATTCAGACAATGAGATGGGTAGGCTACTTAATAACATTTTTCTCGAGTTGGATAGAGCCATTACTCGTATTTTTAAGCGCAGGTTGCTTTCGAGATATTCAGTCTGTTGATTAATTTGTTCCAATAATTTACTCCCCACATTTCCTACCCCCGTGATGAAAAGATTAAGTTGCTTTATTTGTGATTCAAAAAAGCTTTCATGAAGTGTATTTAAGGCCTTCTGTGTATTTTTGTCATCGATAATAATGGATATATTTCGCTCTGAAGCCCCCTGAGCAATAGCACGGATGTTAATATTATTGGCACCTAAACTGCTAAATAGTTTCCCGCTAATTCCTTGGTGTTCTTTCATTTTCTCACCGACCACAGCAATATTTACAAGATCTAATTCTAAACGCACAGGATAGACTTTATTGAGGGCTATTTCAAAAGCGAAGTGGTCATCAATTGCTATTTTGGCTCTTTTTGCATCCGAAGCCTTGACACCCAAACAAATAGAGTGTTCCGAAGAGGCTTGAGTAATCATTATGATATTGATGTTTTCCGAAGAAAGAGTTTCAAAAAGCCGCTTTGAGAAACCAGGTATCCCTACCATTCCACTCCCCTCTAGGCTTACCAATGCTACCGCATCGATATGACTGATTCCTTTGACAATTTGGCCGTTTGTGGTACTTGATTCATTGTGAATCAAAGTGCCAATGTCCTCAGGCTTAAATGTATTTTTGATGTAGGTAGGAATATTTTTTTCTACTAGGGGTTGTAGGGTTGGGGGATAGATTACTTTGGCGCCAAAATGAGATAATTCCATAGCCTCGTAATAGGTGAGTTTAGGAATTGGTTGGGCTTGAGCAACCAGTTTGGGGTTCGCTGTGTACATGCCGCTGACATCTGTCCATATTTCTAGCGACTGGGCATCTAGAACATGGGCCAAGATGGCAGCTGAAAAATCGGAGCCTCCTCGTCCAAGGGTAGTCAATTCTCCAGATTCATTCCCTGCTATATATCCAGAAACCAAGTGAATGGATTCCTTTGTTGCTTCAAAATGATGATCTGTTTGTTGCTTTGATTTTTCAAAGTCAACAACAATTTTACCGTTTTTTGTTTGGGTTGCGATCAGTTGAGTTGGATTGTGTAGGTGATGATCAATCCCCATTTCGGTAAAGAATGCACTGATTAATTTAGCTGAAAGTATTTCACCTAAAGAAGAAACTTTGGAAAGCGTTCGTTCAGTTATTTCTTCGAGTTGAAAAACCGATTGAAGAAGATTTTCTAGTTGAATCAATTTGTCATCTAAAAAGGTAATGATGTTACTTTGGTCCTTTTTAGCTAAGTAGGATTCAACAGGCTCCATATGGCGTTGTCGAATTGTGTCTATACCATCCAAGTAGCTACTGTCTTTTTTCGCTGCCTGCTCTAAAAGATCGATGAGTAGATTGGTGATCCCGCCAAGTGCTGAAACAACAACAACCGTTTTCTGTTTTTGTGACTTTACAATGGAAATGACAGATTGTAGACTTTCGGCGTTAGCTACAGAAGTTCCTCCAAATTTTAAAATCTTCATAAAAAAAATCTACGAAGCCGCTTGTGGGATTCATTTTTCTTCCGCAAAAATAGTATAAGTAGCGCAGGCAGGAAACAATTTGTATAAAAAAGAAAAGCAGGATTAGTATAAGCAAACCCTGCTATGACTTTTAAAGATCGTTCTCACTAAACAGCAGGAACCTTTTCAATTTTTAATTGGAGTTCTTCTTTATTGTCTTTATCTGTGTCGATACTGATGCTGTCTCCGTCTTTTATGGTATTAGAGACTACATTTTCCGCAATCAAATCTTCAATATATTTTTGGATAGCACGATTCAAGGGGCGTGCTCCGTATTTTTGATCATATCCTTTTTCAGCAATAAACTCTTTGGCCTTGTTGGATATTTTTACTTGATACCCCAATTTTTCAATTCGTAAAATTAATTTTGATAATTCTAAGTCAACAATTTGACGCAAAGATTTCTTGCCCAAAGCATTGAATATAACAATGTCATCGATTCGATTTAAAAACTCTGGCGAAAATGTTTTCTTAAGTTCTCTATTAATGATCCCTTTTTCTACATCATCCGACTGGGATTTTGTGGCTGCGGTTTCGAATCCTACACCAGTACCAAAATCTTTTAATTGTCGGGCTCCAATATTCGATGTCATAATAATGATCGTATTTTGGAAATTCACTTTTCGTCCCAAACTATCCGTTAAAAAACCATCATCCAATACTTGCAAAAGCATGTTAAACACATCGGGATGTGCTTTTTCAACCTCATCTAATAAAATGACTGAATACGGTCTTCTCCGCACTTTCTCACTCAACTGGCCACCCTCTTCGTAGCCAACGTAGCCTGGAGGAGCACCAATTAGTCTAGAAATAGCAAACTTCTCCATATACTCACTCATATCGATACGGATTAAGTTTTCTTCTGAATCAAAAATCTCGGTAGCAAGAATTTTGGCCAATTGGGTTTTCCCAACTCCTGTTTGTCCTAAAAAGATAAAAGATCCGATGGGTCGATCTGGACTTTTCAGCCCAGCTCTGTTTCGTTGAATGGCTTTGACTACTTTTTCAACAGCTTCCTCTTGACCGACAACTTTAGAACCAATAACATCGGTGAGAAGTGCCAATTTGTTTTTTTCTGATTTAACAATCTTGTTGACAGGGATGTTTGTCATCATGGATACCACATCAGCAATATGGGTGTCATTGACAGTGACTTTATTTTGCTTGGAATCTTCATGCCATCTTTCTTGCGCTTCAATCAACTGCCGTTCCACTCTTTTTTCATCATCGCGAAGCTTGGCTGCTTCTTCATATTTTTGTTTTTTGACAACTGAATTTTTGAGTTCACGTACTTTTTCCAATTCTTCTTCCAATTGGATGACTTCTTTGGGTACATTCATATTTTTTATATGAACTCGTGATCCTGCTTCGTCAAGAGCATCGATGGCTTTGTCTGGCAGGAAGCGGTCGGACATGTATCGATCGGTTAATTCTACACAAGCTTTTAGAGCTTCATCGGTATAAGCGACATTGTGATGGTTTTCATAACGCTCTTTTATGTTTCTAAGAATTTCAAGAGTTTCTTCTGCGTTGGTTTCCTCCACCAAAATCTTTTGAAAGCGTCTTTCAAGGGCACCATCTTTTTCAATATTTTGTCGGTACTCATCAAGGGTCGTTGCCCCGATGCATTGAATTTCACCGCGTGCAAGTGCAGGTTTAAACATATTGGATGCATCCAGACTACCGGTGGCTCCACCAGCCCCAACGATGGTGTGAATTTCATCGATGAAAAGAATGATGTTATCATTTTTCTCCAACTCATTCATAACCGCTTTCATTCGCTCTTCGAACTGACCGCGGTATTTAGTTCCTGCTACAAGGCTTGCGAGGTCTAGAGTAATGACTCTTTTGTTGTACAGGACTCGGGAAACTTTCTTTTGAATAATACGAAGGGCAAGGCCTTCTGCAATCGCAGATTTACCGACTCCAGGTTCTCCAATAAGCAATGGGTTGTTTTTCTTTCTGCGACTTAATATTTGTGAAACACGTTCAATTTCTTTCTCTCGTCCAACTACGGGATCGAGCTTGTCTTGTTCTGCCAAGGCGGTAACGTCTCTTCCAAAATTGTCTAATACCGGAGTTTTGGAACTTTTAGACGATCGACTTTCAGAGGTAGGAACAAATGGATTTTCTTTGGAAGAACCGGTTTCATCGTCCTCTTTTTCATCAGGGAAAGAGGAGGATTCAGGTATATCCATATAGTTGGAATCTTCGCTGGCAAACATCAATTTGAATTGTTCTTTGACCGTGTCATAATCAACATCTAGATTGGAGAGTAGTTTGGTGGTGGGATCGTTTTCATTACGAAGAATACACAAAAGCAGGTGAGCCGTATTAATAAGATCACTTTGAAATAACTTCGCCTCAAGAAAAGTAGTTTTAAGCGCTCTTTCCGCCTGTCGAGTGAGGTGTAAGTTTTTTTTGTTGTTAAGGGCATTGCCATTTTCTAATACCGCAGGGTTGAGAATCTCAACTTTACGTCTCAATTCTTCTAAGTCAATATCAATTGCATTGAGAATTGATATAGCTTTTCCTTCTCCATCTCGTAAAATCCCAAGCATGAGATGTTCCGTCCCAATAAAGTTGTGTCCAAGGCGGAGTGCCTCTTCTTTACTGAAAGTTATTACATCCTTGACTCTTGGTGAAAAATTATCATCCATACATCCTGATTTAGTGACAACACTTACAAAAAGCATTCCAGCTCATTATTGCAAAGCTAATTGACAAAAAAAAACAACAAATTCAAAGCTTATTAGATTAAAAATTATTAAATATTTTATGTGGATAAATGTTGATAAATCGGCCATAAAAAGTAGCGTATGAACGTTAAAAAAGCCTGTATAAATCCTATTTTAGCTCAATTCGTTAAATTTTAAGGCTTATGAATGAAGGTGAAAAGCTAATCCCTATAAATATTGAGGATGAGATGAAGTCCGCATACATAGATTATTCTATGTCTGTCATTGTGTCACGTGCTCTGCCCGATGTGAGAGATGGATTCAAACCCGTGCATCGCCGTGTTTTGTTTGGAATGCATGAATTGGGAATTCGTGCCAATACAGCCTATAAGAAATCGGCTCGAATCGTAGGAGAGGTATTGGGAAAATACCACCCCCACGGTGACAGTTCTGTATATGACACAATGGTGCGTATGGCACAAGAATGGTCTCTTCGCTATCTTTTAGTGGATGGACAAGGAAATTATGGTTCTGTCGACGGGGATAGTCCAGCAGCCATGCGATATACCGAAGCCCGAATGCAAAAAATATCGGAAGATATGATGGCCGATATTGAAAAAGATACCGTTGAGCATCAGCTGAATTTTGACGACTCACTCAAAGAGCCCACAGTGCTTCCCACGCGAATCCCCAATCTATTGGTCAATGGAGCATCAGGAATCGCCGTTGGGATGGCCACCAATATGCCTCCGCACAACTTAACCGAAGTGGTTGATGGAATAGTACAATATATCGATGACGACGCCATCACCATCGAAACTTTGATGCAAACCATCAAGGCTCCAGATTTTCCAACTGGGGGAACTATCTATGGTTACGAGGGCGTAAGGGAAGCTTTTCTCACTGGACGCGGAAGAGTTGTCCTTCGAGCAAAAGCGATCATCGAAGAAGTTAATGGACGGGAATGTATCATTGTTACAGAAATCCCCTACCAAGTGAACAAGGCCGACATGATTCGAAAGACGGCCGAGATGGTAAACGACAAAAAAATTGAAGGCATAAGTAATATCCGTGACGAATCGGACCGGAAAGGAATGCGAATTGTCTACATCCTTAAAAGAGATGCCATTCCCAACATTGTCCTCAATAAGCTTTACAAGTTTACCGCTCTTCAATCTTCTTTTTCAGTCAATAATATTGCACTGGTCAACGGTCGACCAGAATTATTGAATCTAAAACAAATGATTCATCATTTTGTGGAGCATCGTCATGAGGTTGTGGTTCGCAGAACTCAATTTGAATTGAAAAAGGCAGAGGAACGGGCTCACATACTGGAAGGTCTCATTATCGCATCTGATAATATTGATGAAGTAATCCGATTGATTCGAGCCTCTGGCAATGCGGATGAAGCGCGACAGAAACTAATCGAGACCTTTAAGCTCAGTGAATTGCAAGCCAAAGCCATCGTGGAAATGCGTTTGCGTCAACTGACTGGCTTAGAGCAAGACAAGCTACGATCCGAATACGAGGCTCTGGTCACAACTATTGCTGACTTGAAGGATATTCTAGAAAAGAAAGATCGGAGAATGGCCATCATCAAAGAAGAATTACTGGAAGTGAAACAGAAATACGGAGACGAACGTCGTTCGGTTATTGAATATGCCGGAGGGAATTTCCGTATCGAAGACATGATTCCTGATGAAAAAGTAGTTATTACTATTTCACACGCAGGCTATATCAAGCGAACTTCCCTCTCAGAATATAAAACTCAGAATAGAGGAGGGGTAGGGCAAAAGGCTTCTACCACTCGTAATGAGGATTTTTTGGAGCACATTTTTGTAGGGACGAATCACCAATACATGTTGTTCTTCACTCAGAAAGGAAAATGTTTTTGGATGCGTGTTTATGAAATTCCAGAAGGTTCCAGAACCGCCAAAGGCCGCGCCATTCAAAATCTGATTAATATTGAACAGGACGATAAGGTCAAGGCGTTTATTTGTACCCAAGACCTAAAAGATGAGGATTACATCAACAGTCACTTTGTCATTATGGCGACCAAAAAGGGGCAAGTAAAAAAGACATCTTTAGAGCAATACTCGCGTCCACGCGCAAATGGAATCAATGCAATCACGATCAAAGAAGGCGATGAATTATTGGAAGCTAAACTCACCAATGGCAATAGCCAAATACTATTGGCGGGGCGTTCTGGAAAGGCCATTCGTTTTGAAGAAAGCAAAACACGCCCTATGGGTCGGGGGGCTTCTGGAGTTCGTGGGATCACCCTAGCAGGACCAGAGGATGAAGTAATCGGTATGGTATCGGTAAACGATATGGACAGCAACATTTTGGTGGTGTCAGAAAACGGATATGGGAAGCGATCCGATCTTGAAGATTATCGTATCACAAACCGGGGTGGTAAGGGGGTCAAAACCATTTCAATCACTGAAAAAACAGGACAGCTTGTCGCTTTAAAAAATGTTTCTGATGAAGATGATCTAATGATTATCAATAAATCAGGGATTGCCATTCGTATGTCTGTTTCAGATTTGCGCGTAATGGGGAGAGCCACGCAGGGGGTTCGCTTGATCAATCTCAAAGACAACGATTCCATTGCCGCAGTGGCTAAAGTGATGCCTGACGACGAATCCATTGAAGATGTTAATGACTTGGATGTCAACGATGGCACTGTTATTGAATAGAAAAATTAAATCAAATTTAAATTCCAATGAAAAAAACCATAATTATCTTTTTGGGTATGGTTTCGACCCTAGGGTTTGCCCAAAAAAAAGAATTAAAAAAAGCTGAAAAACTATTTGCTTCTGGGGATACTGCTGGGGCGAACGCAATGTTAAATGACAATGCATCCTTGTTCGAAGCCGCCGATGAAAAAACAACGGCATCCTACCAGTTTTTACAAGCAAAAATCGCCCAAGCCACTCAGGACTTCCAGACGGCTATGGATATGTATACCGCCCTAAAGGATGATAGTCGTTTGAAAGCTGGAGTTGCTGAACAACTTCAAAAACTTCAAAACGAATTGGTGAATGCTGCCATTGAAGACAATGAAAAGGAAGACTATATGGCTTCAGCCACGAAATTATTCATGGCCTACCAAATCAATCCTGAAAATGGTAAAGATTATCTCTATTATGCGGCATCCAATAGTGTTAATGGTCAATTCTACGACAAGGCCTTGGAATACTATTTTCTTTTGAAAGAGATTAAATACACAGGTGTTACTACCAAGTATCTGGTTACAGAAGTAGCAACAAATGAAGAACTAGAAGTCACCGAGGTGGAGTTCAATATTTATAAAAAATCGAAGGATTATATCAATCCTCGAGAAGAAGTGTCTGAATCAAAATATCCTGAAATTGTTAAGAATATTGCTTTGATCTATGCCCAACAGGGAAAAAATGAAGAAGCGATTGCAGCGGTTCAGGAAGCAAGAAACGAGAGTCCAGACGATCTAAACTTAATTTTGACTGAAGCTGATCTCTATATTAAATTGGGAGAAAAGGAAAAGTTTAAAGAACTCATTGGGATAGCTATTGAACAAGACCCTAACAATGCCAATTTATATTTCAACCTAGGGGTAGTGAATAATGAGTTGGGTGAAAAAGAAGCGGCCCGCTCATTTTACGAAAAAGCCATTGCATTGGATCCCAAATTCGAATCGGCTTATCTCAATTTAGTTTCTTTAATTTTAGAAGGAGAAAGCGCTATTGTAGAAGAGATGAATAGCTTGGGAACTACTCGTGCCGACAACGTTCGATATGAAATCTTAAAAAAGAGTAGAGAATCTTTATATACAGAATGCATTCCGATTTTACGAGGACTCATTGAAAAAGTTGGAAATCAGGAAGCGATTAAGACTTTGATGAATATCTATGGGACACTAGGTGATACAGAAGGATATAAAGAGATGAAGGCACTTCAGGAATAACGATTATTTCAAATCTCATTTAAACCCTCTGAATTGCAGAGGGTTTTTTTATAAAATAGATTTGATCATCCGCAATTTGTGCGAGTGGTTCTGAATTTCCTTGTTGTAAATACCCGTTTGGTCAATCCCATCAATACGAACTTGCCCATGGGCATGGATGATTTTATGATTGGGTAGTAGAATACCCACATGAATGATGTTTCCTTCAGGGTCGTCAAAGAAAGCCAAATCACCTGCTTGACTTTCTTCTATAAAGCTGAGGGTTTGGCCTTGTTCGGCCTGTTGAGAGGCATCTCTATGCAGTTGATAGCCATTGATTCGGTAGACCATTTGACTCAATCCTGAGCAATCTATGCCCAAAGGGGATTTGCCTCCCCAAAGATAGGGGGCATTCAAGTAGAGATAGGCTGTTTTCACCAGATCTTTTCTTTGATTTTTTTTGGCGTTTTTTTCGCCTTCGTGTTGTTGCGATAAAAGCGATTGCACTGCCAGATTGCTCCCCAACGGAATGGGAAACATTATCCCGTTTTGTTGATGAGAATAGCTGATTAAATCAGTTGTATAGTTTGGTTTTTTAGATCGTAGAGATTTCCATTCGGAAGCATTTAAAGTAAAGCATTGATTTTTGGAAATCCAACCCTCGTAGGCATCTGCGTCCAAACGAATTTTACACCACTTTTTTTTCAGTTCTAATACCGTATAGGTATCTCCGTAGAGGAGTTGAGTCACCATTTCACTTCGGTCGTCTTTGTCCGCCCGAACAGAAATAATACCCAAGTGGCAAACTCCGTATTTCATAGTTGAAGTGAGACTCAAAAGTAAATAATATAAAAACAACTATTGATATCAAGAATCGCTTTATTGCTTAATTTTTGTTTTCTTAGCTCTAAAATCCTGTAGTTGTTGAAACGGTATTGGCATTGGTTTTTTTACAATCAACCCCAGCTTTATAAAGGCTTTCTTTTTTTGGTCCTGGTGGGGGCTATATTGTATATGATACCGGTGGGGGGGAAGTTTCAGTATGAATACCAAAAAGGACTTCCATGGAAACATGCTGCGCTTTATGCCCCTTTTGATTTCCCAATTCTCAAAACACAAGCTGAAATTGATCAAGAAATTACTCTATTGACTCGTGAAGCCAATAGCTTCTATCGTTTGGATTCTATTTCAATTAAAGAAGCCTTACTCAAGTATAACAAGCAATTCGATTCGTATTTTGACAATATTCCCATTGCAATTCAACAGCAATTATTGATTTATGGCAATGGGGTACTGGATAGTATTTACCAAAAAGGAATCCTTCCGCTAGGATGGAAAACTGAGGATACTAGCTTTGTCCGATTGGTAACAGGTAATATCGAAAAATTACGCCCATCTTCCTCTTTCTATCGTTTGAATAGACTTAATGAAGATGTTAAGGAAAGACTTCCCGATTCGTTACAACAGTTTCGATCTAACTTTTATAAGCTCTTTTTTGAAATTTTAACACCGAACTTGGTTTTGGACTCCACTTTGCGTAAAAAAATATTAGACCAGGGTAAACAGTCCTTGTCTTTGACCCGCAGCGTAGTTAAAAAAGGAAGCTTAATTATTGCCCAAAACGAATTGGTGGAAGGGGAGCGCTTTCAACAATTAGAATCTTTAGCTGCAGAATATCAAAGCAGTTCTTGGACGGAGAGCAAGCAATTCGTGATTACTGCTGGGTATGCTATATTAGTCGGTTTGGGTGTATTCATGCTGATGCGTTTTATTTTTATTTATCGCATTGCATTATTCAATAACAACAAAGAGCTGACCTTTATTTTCGTCAATATATTTTTGATAGTTGCCTTAACGATATTGGTATTGAATTTTGACCCGTATTTGGTATATGGGGTTCCTTTGTGTATTCTACCGCTGACTTTGAAGGCTTTTTTTGATGCTCGATTGGGTTTGTTTACTCATGTATTGACTGTTTTGCTGCTTGGGTTTGTTGTTCCTAATAGTTTTGAATTTGTTTTTCTTCAAGTTCTTGCTGGGATAGTTACCATTCAAACCAGTTCCAAACTTTATCAAAGAGCTAATTTATTTATATCTGTGGGTCAAATTGTTCTGATTTATTTATTGGTTCATATTGCTTTTACTTTTATTCATGAGGGTAGTATTGAGAACATTTCATTGTCCACTTTGGGGCTGTTTTTACTAAATGGACTGTTGACCTTGTTTGTGCAACCCCTTATTTATTTATTTGAACGTCTTTTTTCATTGACCTCAGACGTTTCCCTTCTTGAATTATCGGATACGAATACTGCCTTATTGAAGGAATTGTCCGATGTTGCTCCTGGGACATTTCATCATTCCCTGCAAGTAGCTAATTTGGCCGAAGCAGCTGCCAACGAAATAGGGGCCAATGGGTTGTTGGTTCGTGTTGGTGCCTTGTATCACGATATTGGGAAAATGAAAAACCCTACCTACTTTTCCGAGAATCAGAAGAATGAAACATCTCCTCATCATGAGTTAACACCCAGTCAAAGTGCAGCGATTATTGTCAGGCACGTTAGGGAGGGAATCAATCTGGCCAAAAAATTTAATCTTCCTGAACGCATTATTGACTTTATTAGGACCCACCACGGGACTTCTTTGGTATATTATTTTTATAAACAAGCACAGGACCAAAATCAAGAACAAGCTGTTGACCCTGAACCTTTTCAGTATCCTGGGCCCAAGCCTTTTTCTAAAGAAACTGCTATACTGATGATGGCGGATGCTGTGGAAGCAGCTTCGAAAAGCTTAAAGGCGGCTAATCTAAAGATTATCGAATCTTTTGTGACCCAAATTGTACAAAAACAGTTAGATGAAGGCCAGTTTAGTCATAGTAATATCACCTTATTAGAAATTGAGCAAACCAAAAAAGTCCTTATACGGAAACTGTCCAACATATACCATTTACGGATTGAATATCCCGAATAGATTTTGGAGGGGGAAGTTGTATTATTCCCTATGAAAAGGTATTTTTGCGCAAGTTCTTAAATGAATCGGAGAGGTGCCAGAGTGGTAATGGAGCAGATTGCTAATCTGTCAACGCGTAAGCGTTGCCAGGGTTCGAATCCCTGTCTCTCCGCAACAACAATCCCTTTTATATTGTAATTCAATATTTTAGGGATTTATTATTTTATTTATGTATAGTATTTGTACGGCTACAATATTTAAAACCTAAAAACTTTCCTGCCTATCTCATTACCTGACCCGGTGCTTATTTAAAAGGATCAAACTATTGGGCTTCCTTTTCTATTCCGCGTCTTTTCAATGTAAAGCGTAATAAAGATTTAGCCATTATAGCAAAAGACCGGTTTCATGCCTATCTAATTTTAGGAGCAGATTTTGCAGCTATAAGTAATATATATTTCAAACCATCACTAATAATTAGAAAAGTTAAAGGCCTCCCAGCCACTGCTTATTAGACAGCCATGGCAAGTTGGCAAAACCAGTTTGATTTGGGGATTTCTGTTAGAACAAATAGTTCTATTGCTCTTATGAGTGTTGTTAGTCTAGGGAACTTTGACGTTGGATATGCTTATGAAACACCTACTGAAAACCTGCTATCACAAGTAAATTTAAAAAACACAAGAAATCATTTTATGTTTTAAATTCGAAGGTGACTCTAAAAGCGACGATACTCAACAGGTTGAAAGCAATCCTGACCAATAGATTTAAGCTTATATAGTTTAGATCTACATGGATAACACATGGATAAAAAAATGCTAGAATAAAGTAACTTCATAAGTTAAAAATGGGTGTAATTTTTAATAAACGAGGTTGTAGATTCAGTGAAGGTAAATTTAATTACTGCTCATTAAGAGTTTACAGGTTACACTAAAACTATTTATATTTGTCCCAGTTCTTTTAAAGGATAATAATAGATCATACGTTTAGCCTTAATCTAAATATTTATTAGCTAAAGATCTAAACTATAACACCCTTTGTAAGATCTATATCATTTGTAATAGGTCGCGTAGCTCAGCTGGATAGAGCATCTGCCTTCTAAGCAGACGGTCCTAGGTTCGAATCCTAGCGCGATCACAGCCAATAAATTAAAAACCCCAGTATTAACTGGGGTTTTGTAATTATTAAAAAAGTAAAATAATTTAATCCCTATTCGATAAAGGCCTCAAAAGTTTTTAATTCACTTAAATCTGCTTTACTTTTTTCCTTTAGTTTTTGAAAGGATTTCTTAGCCTCTATAAAACGTACATTAACTACTTCAAAGAATTCTTTTTCATTTGGAGAGGGTTTGGAATAACTCTCCGCAACCTTGGCATATAAATCCGCCATTTTTTCTCTCAATTGCGGCTCAGCGGCACCTACATAGTTGTCTCCAGTAGTTATCACTAAAGTCTCTTTTAAGTCTTGGAGTTTACTTTTCAGTCGTTTGTTTTTTTCCAACTCCAATAAAGCATCTAACTCATAAACCATATAGGCCAATTCCTGAGTCATATCGTAAAGAGTCATCGTTAGTTCGTGTTTGGCTTCGAAATACGAGGATTCCTTGCTTGTAGTTGGATCGTTGGACAAAACAAATGATTGCTCATAGGTATCTCTGCCTTTTTTAATGACAACTTTATATTCCCCAGCAGGTGCTCTAGGAGATGTAAATCCACCAAATGCTAAGGTTTTTCCCTTCGCAACTTTGGGTTGTCGTAGGGTGTAGTTCCAAGAAACGAGATTAACCCCTTTCGATTTTTTCGGATTCAATGTGGCAATTTTATTTCCCTGATTGTCTTGAACCTCCATAGTCATTTTTCCAAAGGTGTGACGCTTTGGAAGCAAATATTTAAACTGCGCAATCCGTGTGGGGTTCTCACCAACAAATTGAGTTTCAGTTCCAAAATTTTCAACAAACCCATAGCTTTTATCTCGCATGACAAGCCCAGTAGGTTTAAAAAAGTGAAGTTTTGATGCCAATTCTTCTTCTCCAATGGAACGCAGGGGAGATATGTCGTCAATTATTATTACACCTCGTCCGTGAGTTCCCATAACTAAATCATTGGTTTGTTTTTGCAGTTCGATATGATGGATCGCCACAGGAGGTAAATTTTTAGTGAAATGACTCCACGTTTGGCCTCCATTGTTGGTAATATATAATCCCATTTCTGTGCCTAAGAAAAGTAAATCAGGATTGATATAATCCTCCTGAATGTTACGTACAAATGCCTTTATATCCTCAGTAACGATAGAAGTCCAAGAAACTCCGTAATCAGTCGTTTTATATACATAAGGAGTTCGATCTCCTCGAGTGTGACCTTCAAAAACGGCATAGGCAGTACCCCTGTCGTGCACGCTGGCTTCTATATGATAAACCCAAGTGTTGGCAGGCAAGCTTGGAACATTCTCAATGGTATTGGTCCATGTCGACCCCCCATTTTTGGATACTTGTACATTTCCATCATCGGTTCCTACCCATATAATTTTCTCATCCAGGGGAGATTCAGCGATAGTGAAAATTGTGGTATGGTTTTCAGCCCCAGAATTGTCCATAGATAATCCTCCAGAGTCTTCTTGCTTTTGTTTTGCTCGGTCATTGGTTGTCAGGTCTGGAGAGATGGTTTCCCAGCTCTCTCCTCGATCTTCAGAACGGTGCAAAAACTGACTTCCAATATACAGGCGATCGGGCTGGTGTTCACTAACAGCCAAAGGAGCATTCCAATTAAAACGGAATTTAGGTTGTCCCTTTTTGGGTAGGGGTTGTATTGTTTTTATAAGTCCATTATCTAAATCATAGCGCCACACATTTTCGGCTCCTTGCATTTCGGAGTAGATGATTCTTTTACTTGGATGTTTTAACACTCTAAACCCATCACCTTGACCAACCGAAGTCCATTCGGCCGCTTTAACGCCTCCCGCTGCTGCATTGGGACCAAACCAAGAACCATTATCTTGCAACCCACCATAGACGTTATAAGGTTCTGCATTATCTACACTAATGTGATAGAACTGAGATAGTGGTAAGTTTTCAACAATTTCAAAGGTGGTCCCACCATTCCATGATCGGTAAACACCCCCGTCAGTGGCAGTATAGATGTAATCGGAATCCTTGACATTAAAAGCAAAGTCGTGTACATCACTGTGCATCGTACCCAAATTCTTAAAGGTCTTACCTCCGTCACGTGATATAGAACCGAATAAACCTGCTTTCATAACAACATCGGGGTCATTTGGGTCAATGACTATTCGAGAAAAATAAAACGGACGTACGGTAATTCCAAAGTCATTATTGCTTTGGGCCCATGATTCTCCTCTGTCATCACTTCGGTACAGTCCTTTTTTGTCCTGTTTTTCAGCTTCGATTACTGTGTATAAAATATTTGGATTCGACGGGGCTACAGCGATGGCCAATCGGCCCAGTTTGCCCTCTGGGAATCCATTGTGGATTTTTTTCCAGCTGGCACCCCCGTCTGTTGATTTGTATAAAGAACTCTTGTTTCCTCCAGAATTGAAAGACCAAGCTGTTCTTCTAAATTCCCACATCGAAGCATACAAGGTATTAGGATCTTCAGGGTCCATTGCAAGATCGGCACAGCCAGTAGCGGGACCATCATAAAGGATTTTAGACCATGAAGCTCCACCATCGATAGATTTGTATACGCCTCTTTCGGAACTGTCTGACCATAAGGCTCCTAGTACACCAACATAAATTTCATTGGAATTTTCTGGATTAACGATAATATTGGCGATTCTTTCTGACCTTTCAAAACCTAATTTTGTCCAGTTTACCCCCCCATCGTTAGATCGATATAGGCCATCACCAACGGAGACGCTGTTTCGTGTCCAGGTTTCCCCTGTTCCAACATAGATGACTTTATCGGGGTTGTTGGGATCCAATTCAACAGCCCCAACGGATTGACTGTGATCATCAAATATTGGATTGAAAGTGGCTCCACCATCACTGGATTTCCACACACCACCTCCAGCGGTTCCTGCATAAAGAATGCGTGAGTTGGTCGGGTGTAATTCTAGGTCGTTGACCCGACCACTCATAAGAGCGGGCCCGATGTGCCGTGCCCGAAGGTCGCCAAAGTAATCACTTAGTTTTTGCTGTGCTTTTACACTTGGTGAAATAATGAATATAGCACCAATAGCATAAAGGTAAATTCGTTTAAACATATTCGAGATATTAGTTGGGAATTAGTTTGAGGGTTCTTCTTCTGGAAAACTAAATTCTGAATCTGCAATCTCAGGGTTGAGTATTATTTCATCTATACCAATGACTTGACCCTCTTGATCTTTCAATCCTTGCGATTGAGAAAAGGGAAAATACAAACCACCTACTTCTTGATAATCACTCATTTTTACCTCACTCATTTGTCCTTTCAATTCACCGGACTTGATTTCGATATGAACAACAAGAGGAACATAATTTTCGGTGTCGAAAAAGTAATAGGATACATTTTCTACTTCTTCACAATCAACCACCATTGGTTTTTTCGTTAGTTTGATTTTGAAACACTCTGTTCCATCAATAACTTCCTTACCCATTAACTCTGCCTGATAACCCAATGATTTGTAATTGAGAAAAGGATCTGGGAAATCACCCATGTCACGGATTATATTATCAGTTGTTTCTTGATCACTTTTTTCTGCTTTTTGTGTCATAAAGTTGATGCTCCAAAGATCCTTTCCATCGAAGACCCCTTGCTTGATGACTTGCCCTTGAAAGTTAATCACCGTCATTTGTTTTCCCGATTTCATTTCCACAATTTCTAGCGGAATTTCCATCCCTCCTTGATTTATTTTAGCCTTGTATTGAATCCCTTCTAAGGATTCCCACTGGGCTCTTCCACCGGTATTTTCAAAATAGTTTTCAATAATCTCATCCAATGTCTGTGCTTGAAGAGCGGGGAAGGATGAAAAAGTTATAGCAATTAAAATTAGGAGCTGTTTCATTATTTGATTTTTTTTGATTTTTCAAATGTACTAAAACATCCTTAATAATCTTTTTGTCAACATTGATCCAATATTCCTTTCCAAACTAGAATAGCAGTTAAAAAAATGGATGTGTAGGCTATTATGAAAATGAAATACTTTTTGAATAGAGTTGTACATTTGAAAAAAAAAAATGAAATACAATAAGCTAATCTTTTTGACACTTTCAATAGCAATCACCCTCAGCAGTTGTAACTTTTCTCCCTCAAAGCCAGAGGTAAAAGTAGTCTCGCCCAGTCCACAATCGCAAGCCAATACCCTTGAAGTTACCAGGGCCTCTGACCCTATTTTAGCTGGCTACATGGCAATTAAAAATGCCATGGTAGCAGATGATAGTCTTTCGGTATCATTGGCAATTGAAACTTTGCATTCATCAATTGAGGAAAGGATCAAAAATTCCAAACAGAGTACAGACAATGCCCTATATGTAAAAATGGAATCTCTTGCACTAGAGATGAAGAATCAAAATTTTGAGCAACAACGAATGAGTTTAATCGATCTTACGGCAGCCCTTCTCGATTGGAATAAATCCAACCCCTCTGATGAAAAAATTTACCTTCAGTATTGCCCTATGTATCAAGGAGGAAACTATTGGTTGAGTATGAATGAGCAGGTACTGAATCCGTATTATGGCAGTAAAATGCTACGTTGTGGGGTAGTGGAGAAAGTGCTTAACTAGTCTTTTAGGCGAACCTTAGTGTTATTAATAAATTCTTGTCGACGAGGGAGCGACACATTATACCCGTAAGATTTATTAACGACATTTTCACCTTTCAATAAGCGAGAAACGTAATCTTGATGATATTCTTCCGCAATGGTAAAAGGGGGACTCTTGGCGAGGAGTATCTCAATTTTATGCCAATCAAAAGAAGCCAAGTACGTATTTAATTCTTCCATCTGACTTTTATTTTTCGGAAAGACAATAGACCGGTATGATTTTCCGAAATCAGGGGCTTGGCCAATAGTGTAAGGATTGGTAATATCGAAATAGACTTGCAACAGAACAGAATAACTGACCTTAGAAGCATCGTAGATTACGGCCACTGTTTCTGCGTGATTACCATGATCGTAATACGAGGGATTGGGCACGGTGCCTCCTGCGTATCCAGAAATGACCTCATTTACACCGTACACTTCTTCATAAACCCCTTCCACACACCAGAAACATCCAGAGGCGAAATAAGCTACTTCCATCCCATCAGGAATTTCAATCGTTTTTTGAGTTAGGTTGCCCTTGTTTTGTTGGCATTGTAGCGTAAATGCCATAAAAATAAGAATCAATAGAGTAAAACGATGTTTCATAATTTGTTGATAACGTATATAGGGAGCGTACCAAATGTTAAACAAAAATAAATTAAATTTATAATACCAAGTCTATTTTTCAGAATTGGTTTATGGTTATGCCTCTGGGACTACTTCCCGGAGGTTTTTTTATTTAACATGTACATTGTTCTTAAAAACACTACTAAAAATGACTATAGGAATTCCACGAGAAATAAAGCCACAAGAAGCACGCGTCGCGATCACTCCATCAGGAGTATTTGAACTAGTGCAGCAAAAAATTACTGTTTTAATTGAAGAAAATGCCGGTCTTTTGAGTGGCTTTTCTAATCGTTCCTATCAAAATGCGGGAGCGGAATTAATTCCAAATGCAAAGTCTTTGTATGAAAAATCTGACACGATCATTAAGGTAAAAGAACCACTCACAGAAGAATATCAATGGATTAAACCCCAGCATACGGTGTTCACCTATTTTCATTTTGCATCTAGCCGACAACTCACCGAAGCGATGCTACAAAGCCAAGCCACCTGTATTGCCTATGAAACCATTAAGGTTGGAAATCAATTGCCCCTTTTAGTCCCTATGTCTGAAGTAGCGGGGCGCTTGGCAACGCAACAAGGAGCGAAATATTTGGAAAGTCCGCAGGGTGGAGCCGGTATTCTCTTGGGGGGTGTACCTGGAACGCCTCCCGCAAAAGTTTTGGTTTTAGGAGGTGGAACAGCAGGCACGGAAGCCGCTCGAATAGCAGCAGGTATGGGTGCACAGGTCACTATACTTGACACCAACTTGGACCGCCTCAGACAGTTGAATGAAATGCTTCCCCCCAACGTTGTAGTGCTCTTTTCCTCCGCCGATCAAATCCACAAAGAGATTACTCAAAGTCACTTGATTATAGGAACCGTTTTGATTCCAGGGGACAAAGCTCCGAAACTCATCACCAAAAAAATGCTCTCCAAAATGAAAAAAGGCACTGTGCTAGTGGATGTAGCCATTGATCAAGGGGGGTGTTTTGAAACCAGTGAACCCACCACTCACAAAGACCCCATTCGCATTGTCGAGGGTATTGTTCATTATGCTGTGACAAACATGCCAGGGGCTGTACCACAAACGGCCACTGCTGCTCTCACCAATACTACGCTTCCTTATATCAAACAAATTGCACGACATGGATGGAAGGAAGCCTGTCGACTTAACCCCCATTTACAAGGGGGATTGAATCTTGTTAAGGGTCAGGTATTAAATAAAGAAATAGCTCATTTGTTTGATAAAAAATACACACCTTTACAAGAAATACTACATTTTTGAATTCGGTGAGAAAATATAATTTATTCACTTTTAAAAGCTTGCCCTCCGCATTTTGGGCGGGTGTACGAGTAATTCACTTGGATGAGGAGAGTTGCACAACCACTGTGAAGCTAAATTGGTTTACAAAGAATCCCTTTAAATCAATGTTTTGGGCTATTCAAGGTATGGCAGCAGAGCTGGCAACAGGACTTCCTATCACTCTTGAAATTAGAGAGGCAGAACAACCCATTTCAATGCTTGTATTAAACAACAAGGCGAATTTTTCTAAAAAAGCACGCGGGCGGATTCATTTCGTCTGCAAGGACCGGGCACTAGTAAAAGAAGCTGTCGCAAAGACTATTGCCACTAACGAATCTCAAACCGTTTGGTTAACTTCTGTCGGTACTGACCAAGCGGGTGATGTAGTATCTACCTTTAAATTTGAATGGACATTAAAAGCAAAATAATATGTCAGACTCTACATCTTCCTCTTTTTTTAAAGACATTTCTTTTCCAGTAGTTGCCGCACCGATGTTTCTGATCTCGGGGCCGCAGCTAGTGATCGAGTGTTGTAAAAATGGTATTGTTGGGACTTTTCCTGCACTTAATCAACGAACGACAGAGGGTTTTGAAGAATGGATTATTGAAATTAAATCTGCTTTGGAACAATTTGAAAAAGATACTGGAAAAAAAGCGGCTCCTTTTGGGGTCAACATTATTGTTCACCCTACTAATCCACGAGTGCAACCCGATTTGGAGGTTTGTATGAAACACAAAGTGCCCTTAATTATTACCTCTTTGGGTGCTGTATCTGAATTGGTGACTGCTGTACATAGTTATGGCGGTTTGGTCTTTCATGATGTAATCAAAAAACGCCATGCCGAAAAAGCAGCAGAGGCAGGAGTGGACGGATTGATTTTAGTGGCTGCAGGAGCAGGGGGCCACGCCGGTACCCTTCACCCCTTTGCTTTAATCAATGAGATTAAAACTTTTTATGATAAAACGATTTTACTGTCGGGATGCATTAGCACGGGTCGTGATGTTGCGAGTGCCCTTCAAATGGGTGCTGATCTAGCCTATATGGGAACCCGTTTTATCAATGTAGAAGAAAGCCAAGCCGATACCGAATACAAAGAGATGATTATTAATAGTAAAGCAGAGGATATCGTATATACAGCCGCTGTTTCTGGAGTCCACGCCAATTTTTTACGTCCCAGTCTAGAATCTGTTGGCATTACAGAAGAAATGTGGAAAAATTCCAAAAAGATAGATTTCGGATCCGAGCTCGATGCGGCAAAAGCAGAAGCTAAAGCTTGGAAAACCATTTGGTCAGCGGGACAAGGCGTCACCTCAATTACAGACTCAATTCCCATTGCTTCCTTGGTGACTCAACTTCGAAAGGAGTTTCACGAAGCCCTTCAACATCAGAAGGATCATTTGGAACGGTATGGTTGACTATTTTTTTTCGTTAGTCAGTCGGTAAATAAGCACAGCCGTTCTCTGAATCAATGCATTAATAGTAGTTAAATCAACCGTCTCTTGTGGTGTATGAGCATCTTCTCCCATGGTTCCCAATCCGTCTACACCATTGGTATAAGGTGCAACAAATGAAATGTCTGCAGCCCCTCTTTTAGAAGGATCATAAGCAGATACGGGGCCTTGTCCCATGGCTTGACTCACTTCACTTAGTTTTTCTAATATTGCCGCATTCCCCTCAGTAGGTTTCATCGATGGATAGCTATCGACAAACGATATATTGGAATCAGTGAGGGGAAGGCTTTGCGATACGATTCGCCGCATTTTGTTGCGAGTTCGAATTTTTTGCTCTTCGGTAATGAAACGCAGTCCTCCGTTGACGATAGCTTTTTGTGCGACAACATTGGATTTTCCAAACACCGTGCCTTCACTTTTCTGCTTATCGAACTCCAAAAAAGTTCCTCCTAGGATAGTCCCTGGATTAAAAGTGAGTAAGTCTTCTCCCTTAACTTCTTCATAAAACTTATGAAGTATTCGTGATAATTCAAAAATAGCCCCAGCACCAACGTCTTCTCTAAAAACCCCAGAAGAATGCGCACGAACTCCTTTGCTTTCTATCCGCCAGCTGGATGTCCCTCTTCGTGCAATTGTAGCTTGATTGAAACCAGTTGAATTCTCAAAACCGAGAGCGATATCACTGTTTTTGCCAGCATCAATCAAAGCTTTTCTTGAAATGCTCAGGGGTTTACCAGTACTTTCCTCGTCACCCGTAAAGGCAACAATAATGTGTTTGTTTTCTAGTAGGCCAAGCTCATAAAGACTTTTTAGTGCGTATAAGACAATCACATTTCCCCCTTTCATATCATTAGCCCCCGGACCAAAAGCAATGCTGTCTTGTTTAACAAATTTTTGAAACGGACTGTTTTCTTCAAATACAGTATCTAAATGACCAATCAAAAGTAATTTTTTCCCTTCAGAGCCCGCTATGGAGGCAAACAGGTGGCCTGCTCGATTCATTTCAGTAGGCATTTCTATCCATTCTGTTTCAAAACCAATGGATTCAAAAGCATTAGAAAATTCCTCTCCAACGGCTCGAACACCCTTTAGATTGAAAGTCCCACTATTGATATTGACAACTTTTTCAAGAAAATTGATAGCTTCCGTTTCGTAAGTAGCTACTTTATTTAAAATTTGTTTTTCTGTTCGATTCAATCGTTTTTGTGCTCCTACTTGGAAGGTCATTAATATTCCGAGTAGAAGTAGAAAATATTTTTTTAAGGACATGTTTAAAGGTCTTTGGTTAGTGATTGCACAATTTTATTTTCAGCAAAAAATTCTTTTAAAATCACTTTAGACGCTGTATACATTGGAATAGCGATGATCATTCCTACAGCTCCAAACAAGGAGCCACTAGCCAAAATAACAAAAAAGATCTCTAAGGGGTGAGACTTTACCGAACGTGAAAAAATATAGGGTTGACTAAAGAAATTATCTACCAATTGTCCAATAGTAAAACCAATAGATACCCCAAGTACGTTGGGAAGTACCTCCGCACTGAAATTCAGTTCTAGATTATTGGTCAGTGTGAGGATAATCATTAAAACACCCCCAAAAATGGGCCCCAAGTAGGGAATCAAATTCAATAATGCACAGAGAAAAGCTATGATAAAGGAATTATTGATACCAAATACGGCTAGTACTATTGTATAAATCACCAATAGAATAGTGATCTGCATTAGCAATCCAATAAAATAACGAGAAAGAAGATTTTTGATTCGTTCAAAGGACTTTTGAATGCGTAAGTGATAGGATTCTTTTATAAAAATAAGAACAATTCGTTCCAATAATTCACTGTCTTTGAGCAAGAAAAACGAAATAAATAGAACCGAAAATAAAGCTACAGAAAATGACCCTAGAAAGTTTAATAATCCATTGAGAAAGTCGGGAACTAAACCCAAGTTGATCGACTGCAGAATATTTTCACTTTCTAAGAGACCTAACCAAAAGGAATTGTCAACATTAAAATAATCAGACAATTCTTTAGTGAGGTAATTGAGTTTTATTTTCAATGCTTCTACATCTAGCAGTGATAGATTATTGCTTTGTTCTACTAACAGTGGAAAGAAAAGAGAAAGAATCCCAAACAAAAGACCAATGAAGGTCAACAACGTTATTGTGGCTGCCAGAAGACTGTTACATTTTAATTTTTCTTTTAGAAATACGGCGATGGGTCGACCAATCAAACTGATCACGGCAGCGACCAGAAAATAAACTAGTAAACTAGTGAGCGAGTACAGTAAGACAAGGACCACACCAATAATAAATAGTTTTAAAAGCGCCTGAAGGATTCCGTTGGCAATTGTTTTTGGTTCCATTCGCTAAATATAACGAGATTCTCCCAATCCTAGTTTTTCACTAATGTTGCATTAACTGCAACAGTATGGCAGGCAATAATACCCGCTGTCTCAGTTCGGAATCTTTGTTGACCTAGACTAATAGTTTGTGCTTGGTTCACCAAGGCCATTTCAATCTCCTCTTTAGTAAAATCTCCTTCCGGGCCAATGAGAATAGTGCTGTGTGGAATAGAATTGGAGTGATTTAATAAGTTTATTTTTTTCCCCTCTCTACAGTGCGCAATTAGCGACTTGGGATGCTCATTAATAAATTCATTAAAAGGAGTTAGCGGATTCAAGACAGGCCTATAGACTTGATGCGATTGTTTGGTAGCACTAAGTATGATTTTGTCTAAACGCTCCCATTTGATGTTTCTTCGCTCTGAATTTTGGCATAGGATTGGAGTGATTGTAGAGACGCCAATCTCGGTTGCTTTTTCCAAGAACCACTCAAAACGATCATTACTCTTGGTGGGAGCTATGGCTATGTGAATTGTATAAGCAGGCGGTGAAAATTGTTCGAATTCCAAAAGTGTCACAATGCTCCCTTTCGGATCTAAATAGCTGATTGAACCAGAGGCACGGCCGCCCACTCCATTAAGAATCCCTATAGTATCTCCAACTTGTTTTCGAAGCACTCGAGACAGGTGTTGACTTTCACTAGGAGACAACCTAATTTCAGGATCCTGAGCGGTGAGTTCGGAATGAAAAAAGAAATCCATATTAAAAAGATAATCGAGGATTGGCGACTGCGGTGTAATCACTGAATCGTTTTTCCTGTGCCTTCAAGTAGCCCACCATCCCAATCATAGCAGCATTATCAGTCGTGTATTCAAAGGGGGGTAGGTATACCTTCCAGCGATCTGTTTTTTCCTTTTTTTTCAATTGCTTTCGAATTTCTGAATTGGCTGATACTCCTCCACCAAGGACAACAGCAGTAATACCTTTTTGTTCAACAGCCACATTGATTTTCTCAAAAATTGTTTTAACCAAAGCACTTTGAAGAGAAGCGCATAGATCTACTAAATTATTTTTAATGAAATCAGTTTCTTTTTGTGTATGCAGATTGATGAAATTTAGAAAGGCTGTTTTAATCCCGCTATAACTGACGTCCAAACCAGACATTTTGGGAATAGGAAATGCAAAAGCCTCGGGATTCCCTTTTTGAGCCAAACGGTCAAGCTGTGGACCTGCGGGGTAGGGAAGGCCCATGATTTTTCCACATTTATCAAAGGCTTCTCCGATGGCATCATCTTTGGTTTCTCCGATCACTTCCATATCAAAAGGAGCCTGACAAAGGACTATTTGGGTGTGCCCTCCAGAAAGGGTAACTCCCAAAAAAGGAAAGACAGGGGTCTCCTGTTCAGGATATTCAATAAAAGAAGCTAATAAATGGGCTTGCATGTGATTGACTCCATAAAAAGGGATGTTCAACCCCATCGCTAAAGACTTGGCAAAGCTGCTTCCAACCAAAAGAGATCCCAGTAGGCCAGGCCCTTGGGTAAAAGCAATGAGATGCAGTTCTTCTTTTCGAATTCCTGCTTTTTGAAGGGCATCGTGTACCACAGGAACAATATTGGATTGATGGGCTCGCGAGGCCAGTTCAGGCACGACACCACCATATCTTTGATGAATTTCTTGATTGGCAATACAATTTGACAGAACTTTACCGTCACATAGGACAGCGGCAGCAGTATCGTCACACGATGATTCGATGCCAAGTGTATAGAAAGAAGTAGCCACTACAGATTTTTAATGCAACAAAAATAAAGGATAAAATCAAACGAGGTCACAAAATAGCAATTGGAGTTGGTCTTACACTAATAGGAATTTTTCTGTTGGTCGCTGTTTTTACTTTGTCATCAATTCAAACTTCTTTGCTTCAACGTTTCACCCATTCATTACAAACCTCCACTGATAATTCTATGGAGGTGACAAAAGTAAAGATTGACTTGTTTGGGAATATCAACTTGACGGGCGTGGTGGGGTATGATCACCATAAAGACACTCTTTTTTACATCCAAGAATTGGAAGCTAAGTTGATACAACCTTCACAAGCATTTCAGAGTAATATTATTTTTAATACACTGAACATTAAAGGAGTGGATTTGAACTTGCGTCATTACGAAGGAGACTCATTAACCAATTTGGAATATTTTGTTCAAGGCTTGCGATTGAATCAAAACCAAAACCAATCCAAAGCAGTATTCCGATTGAATAAAATGACTTTTCAGGATGGATCGATTCTTTTTGACCTGCCTCAGTTAAAAACCAAAATAAAGAAATTAGAAGGACTTGCATTTGAAATGGAAGAAGTATTGATTGAAAAAAAGAATCTTTCAGCTAAACTTAGAAACCTTGTTTTAGAAGATGATAGGGGACGGACTCTTAAAAACGTATCCGGAGAAATAGTGAAAACGGCTCGGTTTTTATCTGTAAACAATATAGCATTGGCAACCCAAGAAAGTCAACTCATGGGGGCAGTAAAAATTATTTTAACCAAACAGGCAGATATTGATTCCATCGAATTAGATCTATCGGCCAGTCGATTGCATCCTAGCGATTGGGGAGGGAGCAACTATTATAACAAACCCCTTCGTGGCCAAATAACAGCTGGAGGACCGCTTGAAAACATTACGATAAGCAAAATAGATATAGATGCTCCTGATTTCTTGATGCAAGCTAGTGGGCTTATAACTTTAGACAGTAGTATGAATTTTCGACACCTGCACTCGCAGATTTCATCATTCACACTTTCAACGGACTGGCTTTCGGAGGCATTATCAAAAAAGGATTTAAAAATTAAAGGGCTTTTTTTACCTGAAGAAAGTCAAATTGGGTTTAGGGGAAGTATCGATTATAGCAAGGATGAAAAAAGAATAGATGGAATTGTATCCCTCACTTCGCAACACCTGCAAACCTATATACATGAATCCTTCACTCCTATGGGGGATACTTTATTAAAGACAGTATTTAGAGCAGATCCCATTCGTATAAGTGAGTTTTTACCCGCATCTAAGCTGGGAGAAATAGTGGGTGAATTAAGAGGGGAAGCACAAAAGATTAATGGAAAGTGGAATCAAGCTAAGTGGTTGGCTACAATAGACAGTCTAGAGTATCAAAGTAATTATATTACCAATATTCAAGCTAATGGTACTGTCAATCAATCTAGATGGGCTGGATCCCTTCGCTCCTCTGACACTCAGCTTCAGTTGGATTCTCAGTTTATTGTATATCCCAAAAGTAAAAATGCTACAAATACAGTGGATATAACTTTAAACCGATTAGATGTTCACCTAGTTAATCCTCTAGTCCAACCTGGAAATATTGCATTAGAAGGGGTAACAAATGGGTCGTTTAAGGGGGTCAATATAGATCTTCTTGCGGGCCAATTTCGCTTTAATAATATGCTGCTCACGACACAGAATGATAAAGTTCCTTTTGAAGATTTCCTTCTTGAAATGGCTACAGACGGATTTAATCGCACTCTTTCCATTTCCAATTCTGATTTATTAGAAGGGTCGGTTGAGGGGAATTTTCAGTTGTCTCGAGTGGGACAATTATTTAAAAACACAGTGAGCAGAGCCTATCCGTTTGCATTGACAGAAAATTTTACTGATCCGCAATATGCTGAAGTTAATATGATCCTTTCACAGAAAGTACTTTCGTCTGTGTTTCCTCAATGGGGAATCAAAAATGATTTTACGTTTACAGGCTTGCTTCATTCCGAACCTGAAAAAGGTCGATTAACTATTGATGCCCCCATTATTAATTATAAAAACAGTATTGTTAAAGGTCTTTCTTTACGGATGGAACCTGAGTCCGCCCGGGCCCCAAATACGATTCGAGCAGAAGAATGGCGACTCAAGAATTATATTCTTTCTGATGTTTCTTTATTAAGCGAACAAGTTGAGGATAAAATTCAATTAAACCTTAAAGCCTTTGGGGGGAGCGAACAAGAGGATCAATTTTATTTGAATGTATATCACGATGTTGGGCCTGACAAGGAATTAGACTTTACTTTTCAACCTTCCTATATTCAATTCAAAGGGGATCAGTGGGATTTTAACCCAACAGCTCGTATTCGTTTTGATGGAGCAAAAAAAACGCTATCGGTTTCCGATTTTAGTTTGCGTTCGGGAAAACAAAAGGTCTCTCTCAATGGGCAGTATTCCAATAAGCAAGCTTACAACTTAGACTTCAAGATGCAGGAGGTATCTTTGGCTCAAATCCTTCCAGAGATAAATAAATTAGCCCTCGAAGGAACTGCTTCTGTAGCTCTGAAATCCAATCGTTCTAGAACTCAGAATGATTTGGATTTAAGAGTCGAGGTTGAGGGCCTTTCTCTAAATACTGTCCCCATGGGAGACTTAAGTTTATCCTCGTTTGGCAACAATCAAATTGGATCATACACCAGTGAAATAAACCTTCAAAAGGGCAATGAAAAAACTTTAGTTGCAAAGGGGAACTTGATCAATAGTGATTCACCCACCATGAATGTAGATGTAACTTTCGATTCCTTCGCCCTCGATTTTTTGAATCCTTTGGCTAATGGAGGGGTAAAAGGAATAAATGGAGTGGTAAGTGGCTCCGCCAATCTTTGGGGTCCTTTGAAAGCCCTCCGTCACGATGGATTTTTGATTTTGAATAATGGAGAACTTACCATTCCTTATTTAAATGTGAGTTATCACTTTGAGGAACAAACACAAATTAATCTCAGAAATCAACAATTCACTTTTCTTGGTACGCCATTTGCAAATAAAAAATTCAATACCATTGGGAAAGTTGCAGGGAACTTCTCCCACACAAATTTTAAAAATTGGACCCTTAACTTTTCAATTGAATCCCCGCGCATGCTTATTTATGATATCAATAATTCTTCCGATAGAATTTTTTACGGACAAGGATTTTTTGGAGGAAAAGGAACGCTATCTGGACCGGCTAAGGCACTTACCATTTCCCTTGATGGCGAAACAGAAGAAGGAACAAACATCAAAATTCCTTGGACTGAGGATTATGGTTTGGTAGATACCTCTTATATCGATTTTATATCAAAAGCAACCAATGACACATTGAAAAAAACCACAAGCGAACTGGATCCTAGTCTCCAGAAAATACTTGAAATGGATTTTGAATTAGATGTTACAGATAAGGCTTTAATTGAGATTGTAATTGATCCCGAAACTAATAGTTCACTTTCTGGAAGAGGAGTGGGAACCTTATTAATAGATCTCAATACCAACAATAAGTTCAATATGTGGGGAGATTTTCTCACAACAGAGGGCATTTATAATTTTAGAAATTTAGGATTGATCGATAAAAAATTCTCCTTACAACCCGGAGGAACCGTTATTTGGGAGGGCGATCCTTTGGGGGCACAAATGAATATGGAAGCGGTCTATCAAGTCCCTGGGGGAGCGAACCCAGCACTATTGCTAGACAACCCTAACTTCAACCGTAAAATTCCTACTGATGTTGCCATTCAATTGCAAGGGAACCTTCTCAAACCAGATGATCCTGTATTTAAAATTAATTTTCCCAATACCAATAATGTTGTGGTTTCTGAAATAAATTATCGCTTGGCTGATCCACAGCGTAGCCAACTACAAGCCATTTCACTTTTATCACAAGGAGTATTTATCAGTGATGTCAGTGTATCCGTTCAAGGAATCACCAATAACTTATATGAAAAAGCGTCTGATGTATTGTCTAACTTGTTGGGTGAGAGTGATGAAAAGTTAAAAGTTGGGGTCAACTACCTTCAAGGCGATCGGAATAATGAGCTCTCCGTGGAAACCGAAGATCGCTTAGGACTTACGTTGAGCACACAAATCAGTGATAAGATTTTGGTCAATGGAAAAATAGGTGTACCCGTTGGTGGAGTAGCGCAGACCCAAGTAGTGGGAGATGTTCAAATTGATTTTATTTTGAATGATGAGGGTTCCCTTAGGGCCAAAGTCTTTAATAAAGAAAATGAGTTCCGTTACATTGGAGAAGATTTTGGATACACTCAGGGGATGGGCCTTTCATACGATGTAGATTTCAACACTTTTCAAGAACTAATTCAGAAAATTAAGCGAAAAGCACGACGTGATAGCATTAAAACAAAATCCCCTGTCTCACAACCTAAGCTGGTTGAATTTCGTGACAAAAACGATTAGTTACTCTCATTTTGTTGAATTTGCCGTAGAGGGACTAAAAAACCAATAGAAATAGTATTTTTGCTTGACCGAATTGAACATATGGGCACAATCAAAAAAATAGGAGTATTAACCTCGGGTGGGGATGCCCCAGGCATGAATGCTGCTATACGAGCCGTAGTTCGAACTGCTATTTTTCACAAATTAGAATGTTTTGCCATATTTAAAGGCTATCAAGGTCTTATTGATGGTGAATTGAAACAAATGACCCCAAGGACAGTAAACAATATTGTCAATAAAGGGGGAACCTTTCTCAAATCAGCCCGTTGCTTGGAGTTTAGAACTCCAGAAGGACGGCAAAAAGCCTACAACACCGTTAAAAAATTCAACCTTGATGCTATTGTCGTTATTGGCGGTGATGGGTCTTTTACGGGAGCGATGATTTTTCAAAAAGAATTCAATTTTCCAGTGATTGGTATCCCAGGCACTATTGACAATGACATTAGCGGGACACAGTTCACCTTAGGCTACGATACTGCGCTTAATACGGTTATAGAAGCGATTGACAAAATTCGAGATACTGCAAGTTCGCACAACCGCTTGTTTTTTGTGGAAGTAATGGGTAGAGATGCTGGACATATCGCACTAAATGCTGGAGTAGGGGCTGGAGCAGAGGAAATATTAATTCCTGAAGAAGATATGGGTCTAGATCGTTTATTAGACTCACTAAAACGTAGTGAAAAAACAGGAAAATCCTCTAGTATTGTAGTTGTTGCAGAAGGAGATAAGACAGGAGAAAACGTTTTTGAAATAGCCTCTTATGTTGAAAAAAATATGCCTTATTACGATGTTAGAGTGTCTGTTTTAGGTCATATGCAACGGGGTGGATCGCCCAGTTGTTTCGATCGGGTACTGGCATCTAGAATGGGAGTTTTTGCCGTTGAATCTCTGCGAAAAGGAGCGTCCAGTGTTATGGTTGGTATCGAAAACGATCAAATGGTATTGAGTCCACTCGAAAAAGCCATCAAAGGAAATTCTAAAATCAATAAAGAACTTATCCGCGTATCGGATATTTTATCAATTTAAACTTAACTAAACAAACAAAAATGGGAGTACGTATTGGAATTAATGGATTCGGACGCATTGGGCGACTGGTTTTACGCTCAGCAATGAAACAAGAGGAGGTAACTGTTGTAGGGATTAATGATTTGTTGGATGTAAATCATTTGGCTTATTTATTACAATATGACTCCGTGCATGGACAGTACGATGGTACTATCAGTGTTGTGAATAACAATTTGATTGTGGATGGCCATGAAATTAAAATATTTGCAGAACGCAATCCAGCGGATATTCCATGGGGATCAATGAATACTGATATTGTTGCCGAATGCACGGGAATTTTTACAACACTAGATAAAGCGCAAGCACATTTAGATGGAGGGGCTAAAAAAGTTGTGATCTCCGCTCCCTCTGCTGATGCTCCAATGTTTGTAATGGGGGTGAACCACAGAGAAGCCACAGCAGATCAAACAATTGTATCTAATGCTTCATGTACCACCAACTGTTTGGCTCCTGTAGCCAAGGTGTTGAATGACAATTTTGAAATTGTCGAGGGCTTGATGACTACGGTTCACGCTACTACAGCCACGCAATTTACAGTCGACGGGCCTTCCAAAAAAGATTTTAGAGGAGGCAGAAGTGCACTACTAAATATTATTCCAGCCTCTACTGGTGCAGCCAAGGCGGTTACAAAGGTGATTCCTGCACTTGTTGGTAAATTAACAGGGATGGCTTTTCGCGTTCCTACAGCCAATGTGTCGGTTGTTGACTTGACAGTCCGCTTGGGCAAAGAGACCTCCTACGAAGCGATTAAAAAAGCCATGCAAGAAAATGCCAATGGGGCAATGAGTGGGATTCTAGGTTATTGCGACGAACCGTTGGCCTCTCAAGATTTTGTCGGAGATCCTCGCACTTCAATTTTTGACGCTGGTGCCGGAATGGAGCTCAATGGGAATTTCTTCAAAATAATTTCTTGGTACGATAACGAGTGTGGTTATTCCAATAAGCTATTGGACTTGGCCAAACACATTCATCAACTATAATCTAACGTATGATTCTTGTTGTTGATAGTGGCTCTACCAAAACGGATTGGTTTGCCATTGACCCTTCGGGCGATGTTTTATTTTCTACTCAAACATTGGGTCTCAATCCACAGGTTCTTTCAAGCGAAATATTAAAAGAACGGATTTTAAATAATTTCGAGCTATCTCAGAATAGAGAAAACGTTTCTCATCTGTTTTTTTATGGTGCTGGGTGTGGTCTTAAAAGCACACAAGAACGAATAACAAAAGTTTTTGATAAAATATTTACCAATGCCGAGTTATCGGTGAAAGAAGACACCTACGCTGCGGTATACGCTACGGTTAATAAAGGAGAGCCCTCTATTGTGTGCATTCTTGGCACAGGGTCAAACTGTACTTATTTCGATGGTGTGGACATTGAACAAAGAGTGATTTCGCTGGGTTATGTTCTTATGGATGAGGCCAGCGGAAATTTCTACGGGAAACAATTAATTAGGAGCTATTATTTCAATGAAATGCCGAAAGTGATACGAGAGGCCTTCGAATCAGAGTTTGAATTGGATGCAGATCATATTAAGGAAAATATTTATCGGATGGAAAATCCGAATACCTATCTAGCAACATTTGCACGATTTATGATTGAACACAAAACCCACCCGATGATGAATAAAATTATTAAGGGCGGCCTGCGTCGTTTTATCGAACATCAAATTTTACAGTTTGAGGATGCAAAAAAAAACCCAGTTCATTTTGTAGGATCCATAGCCTATTTTCTGCATAAAGAAATTAGCCAAATCATTACAACCGAATATGGACTAAAGATGGGAAATGTGGTGAAACGCCCCATAGATGGCTTGGTGAATTTTCACAGAGAACAACTCAACAAATTATAAGTAGGGACATAGGTTGCTATTCTATAGCAATCATACTGATTTCTACGCGTACGTTTTTGGGAAGGGTTTTCACGGCAACGGTTTCTCTAGCTGGCGCCTGTGTTTCATCAAATCGACTTCCATAAACGGCATTCACTTCAGTGAAATTATCCATATTGTTCAAAAAAATCGTTGATTTTACTACGTTTTCAAAAGTCATATGGGCTGCTTTCAATACGGCTTCAAGATTTTTCATGACTTGCTCTGTTTCTTCTGTAATACTATTAGAAACCCATTCCATACTATTGGGGTCTAATCCAATTTGACCACTGACATAGAGGGTATTTCCGTGTTTTATAGCTTGATTGTAGGGGCCAATAGGGGCTGGGGCATGAGCCGTTTGAATTATGGTTTTCATAAATAGTGAGAATTATAGATTACGATATGGTTCACTGTTTTTTTCATATTTGATATCACTGAGCATCCCTGATTTAATTCCAATGAAAAAATTCCAAGAAGCTCTTTGACTAAAAGGAACCCAACTAAAATTCATTTTCCAACTGTCTAGATCACGATCAAAACGGAATTGCGTGTAGGTAAATCATTCCTGTTTGAAATCATAGCCCGATGAGATTCCGATGGTCCATTTAGGGGTTAAATTGATATCCCCAGAGAACATCAATGAATTGGTTGAAAGATCGCGTTGCCCACTTTTGTTGTTGTATGTTAATGAATAAGCGAATTTTAAACTCCAAGGAATTTTTGTTTTAAAGTAGGGATACTCGGGGGGAGGCTCCTCATCCTCAAGGGCCATGTTGTTTTGTCGGTTGTATAAATTGGCCGATCGCCCAAAGAGATCATCGTCACGCCCTCCGCTAGAGGTAATTTCTGTATTCTCTTCTTCTTCCTCTTCTTCGAGATCTCTTTCACCCCGTTTGAAGGTATCATTGTTGATGTTATAACTCATATTTATATTGGCGCTTGTCATGCGGGCAAGCCCCCCACCATCAGCTATGTGATACGTTCCTATCCTTTGGTTGTTCTCATTAATGGCATATGGATCGAAAGTGGCTCCAAAATTTATTCTCAT
>MDTB01167333.1_pt1 | contig 72882 bp, 82 predicted proteins | sample 811161 | NCBI WGS metagenome assembly MDTB01 (sample SAMN05326650, study PRJNA326480) | marine metagenome | isolation source: seawater | place: Mediterranean Sea | collected 2009 | reverse complement strand
GCTATAGTGGGTGACGGTTTTATACGTTTTAAATTGTTGGAAATTATGCTCATTGAATTTTATAATGTTTTTTTTAAATTATTAATATCACAGAATGCAAAATACATATCAAGAAAAAATACTAGACTTAGAAACTACTAACAACTCTATTAATAAAAAATTAGAGGGTGGTATAAAATTTAAAATAAAAAGTAATTTTCAACCTGCTGGAGACCAGCCGCAAGCCATAAAAAAACTTATAGCTAATCTCAAAGGAAAAAAGAACGAGCAAGTTCTTCTTGGAGTTACTGGCTCTGGAAAGACCTTTACTATGGCTAAGGTTATAGAGTCGTCTAATAGACCCGCTTTAGTTTTAGCTCCAAATAAAACTTTAGCTGCCCAGCTTTATGGAGAATTTAAAAGCTTTTTTCCAAATAACGCGGTTGAATATTTTGTATCATATTATGACTACTATACACCAGAAGCATATGTCCCAAGATCTGACACTTATATTGAAAAAGAAGCTTCTATTAATGAACAAATAGATAGGATGAGACACTCTGCGACTAGGTCTTTATTAGAAAGGGACGATGTAATTATTGTAGCAAGTGTTTCCTGTATTTATGGTCTTGGTTCAGTCGAAGCGTATTCAAAAATGACTATAACTCTAAAAAAAAATTACGAGTATGATAGAGATCAATTAATTAGAGCATTTATTAATTTACAGTATAAAAGAAATGACCAAAATTTTTTTAGAGGAACTTTTAGAGTTAGGGGAGAGAATTTAGAAATATTTCCATCTCACTTAGAAGATAGAGCTTGGAGGTTAAGTTTAAACTTTAATAAGTTAGAAAAAATAGAAGAATTTGATCCTTTAACTGGGGATAAAACTAATGATTTTTCAATTATAAAAGTTTACGCAAATAGCCACTACATCACACCTAAACCAACAATCGATCAGGCTATAAAAGAAATTAAAAAAGAATTAGAAATCACTCTAAAAAAACATCAAGATAATAACAAGTTATTAGAAGCTCAAAGATTGAGGGAAAGAACAAAATTTGATTTAGAAATGATCGAAGCCACAGGAACATGTGCAGGAATAGAGAACTATTCACGTTTTTTATCTGGAAGAAAACCTGGAGAGCCACCCCCAACATTGTTTGAATATTTTCCAGACAATACAATTATTTTTGTAGATGAAAGCCATGTAACAGTTCCGCAACTTAATGGAATGTATAAGGGGGATAGAACCAGAAAAAGTACTTTAGCTGAATATGGTTTTAGACTTCCCTCTTGTATGGATAATAGGCCTTTGAAATTTGAAGAGTGGGATTTAATGAGAACTCAAACAGTATTCGTATCAGCTACTCCAGGACCTTGGGAATTAAAACAAACAAAGAATGAGCACATTGATCAAATTATTCGACCAACTGGGTTAATAGATCCTCCTGTGGAAATAAGACCAGCAAAAACACAGGTAGATGACTTAATGCATGAAGCTAAAGAAATTGTAAAAAAAGGTTTTAGAATTTTAGCAACTACTTTAACAAAAAAAATGGCTGAAGATTTAACTGAATACCTTCATGAAAATGGTTTAAAAGTAAGATACATGCACTCTGATATCGATACTTTAGAAAGAATAGAAATAATACGAGATTTAAGAATGGGAGTATTTGATATTTTAGTTGGGATTAACTTGTTAAGAGAAGGTTTAGACATTCCTGAGTGTGCCTTAGTAGCAATACTTGACGCAGACAAAGAGGGCTTTTTAAGATCTGAAACTTCTTTAATTCAAACCATTGGAAGAGCAGCAAGAAATGTTGATGGAAAAGTAATCTTATACGCTGATAAAGTCACAAAAAGTATTGATAAAGCTATTAAAGAAACAGATAGGAGAAGAAATAAACAATTACTATATAACAAAAAAAATAAGATTACTGCCGAGTCAGTCAAAAAGGAAATTAACGATATTTTAGAATCAGTTTATGAGAAAGACTATGTAAAAATAAGTGAGGGTTCAAACGTTGGAGGGAATCTAAAGAAACATCTAAAAGCTTTGAATAGAAAAATGAAAGAGTCAGCTGCAAATTTAGAGTTTGAAGAAGCTGCAAAAATTCGTGATGAAATTAGAAAATTAGAAGCCAGCGAGTTAGAGATATCTTTAAATCCAAAAATAAATCAGTACAAATTAAAAAATAAAGTATACCCTAAAGGCCGATCAACAATGGGAATGCCGGGCACTAAGCCTAGAAAAGCAATTAAAAAATGGAAGCCAAAAAAATAATTATCACGGGTGGTGCCACGAGAATTGGCGCTGCTATTGCAAAAAGTTTAGCAGGGTACCAAGTAGAGATCGCAATTCATTATAATAAATCAAAAAACCTTGCTAATAAATTAAAAAAAGAGTTAGAGGATTTAGGAAGTAATGTATATTTATTAAAAGCTGACTTAAATAATTCTTCTCAAACACAAAAATTGATAAAAGATGCATTTAAAAAAATGGGAGGTATGGATTGCCTAATTAATAATGCTTCGGTTTTTGAAAATGATAATTTGATTAACCTAAGTGACGAAAGTTTTTCGAAACATATCAACGTAAATTTAAAAGCTCCAGCTATACTTACTCAAAATTTTAAAAAGTATGTAAAAAATAATTATGGAAATATTATAAATATTATCGATCAAAGAATTGAAAAACTCACTCCTTATTTTTTATCTTATACTCTTAGTAAATCAGCTTTAGGAACTTTAACTTTAACTTCGGCAATGAAACTAGCTCCAAATATCAGAGTAAACGCAATATCTCCAGGCCCTACGTTAAGGAATAAAAGACAATCAGAATCACATTTTAAAAAGCAATGGAAATCAATTTTATTAAAAAAGAAAGTTGACTTAGAAAATATATGTAAAACTGTAAATTTTCTAATAAAAAATGATAATGTAACAGGAGAAATTATAAATGTCGATAGTGGACAAAGACTTGCATGGTTAACCCCTGATATTATAAACACAAAAGAATGAAAATAATAAAATTTAAAGATAAAAAAAAATATAGATATATTAGAAAAGTAATTATTAAAGACTTAATTCTAAAAATTTCTATAGGTCTTCATAATTTTGAAAAAAAGAAGAAACAGAGAGTGCGATTTAATATTGAAATTTATACTAACTCAAGTATTAAACCAGATAATAACAACTTGTCATCTATTGTAGATTATGAGGAAACTATAGATAAAATTACATCTATTACAAAGGAGAAGCATCATGAGCTTCTAGAAGATTTGGCAGAAAATATTTTTGATACAATCTTTAAAAATAAAATAGTTAAAAATATTAATTTAAAATTAGAGAAATTAGATATTATTAAAAATACAGAGTCAGTTGGAATTGAGGTATCAAAAAGAAAAGATGAATAATAGTTTAGAATTAGGGAAGAAAATTATAAAAGAAAAAATTCCGCTTCTTCCAAAAAATCCTGGTGTGTATAGAATGATAAATGTGTCAGGGGAAATTTTATATATTGGTAAAGCAAAAAATATTCCAAATAGACTTAAAAGTTATGTATCAGAATCAAATCTTCCGATAAGAACTGAGAGAATGCTATCTTTAACTCATAATCTGGAAGTTACTACGACCAATAATGAAAGTGAGGCTTTACTTCTTGAAGCAAATTTAATCAAAAAACATAAACCAAGATTTAATATTTTGTTGAGAGACGATAAGTCTTTTCCTTATATCTATATTGGACATAAAGATAAATGGCCTCAATTAACTAAACTTCGAGGAAAAAAAGCCAGAAGTGGATATTATTTTGGGCCTTTCGCATCAATAGGATCTGCGAACTGGACGATAAAAATTTTACAAAAAATCTTCCAAATTAGAGTTTGCGATGACACTGTTTTTAAAAATAGAGAGAGACCATGCATTTTATATCAAATAAAAAGATGCTCTGGTCCTTGCGTTGGTCATATAGAAGAATCACAATATAAAAAAACAGTAACAGATGCCATAGATTTTATTTCTGGTAAATCAAGAAGAATACAAAAAACCTTGTCAAAAGATATGGAGACAGCAAGTAAAGAATTAGATTTTGAGCAAGCTGCTATAGCTAGAGATAGAATAAAAGCTTTGACCCAGATCCAGACTTCTCAAAAAATAAATCAAACGAATCTTAGTGAGGCTGATGTTGTAAGTATTTATAAGGAGTCTGGAAAAACTTGCATTCAGGTATTTTTTTTTAGGTCTAAACAAAATTGGGGCAATCAAGCATTTTATCCAAAACATGATAATGACGATGATGTTAAAGAAATTCTGACATCTTTTCTAACACAATTCTATGAAAATAAAGTAGTCCCACGTTTGATTATTACAAATACTGATATAAAAGATTTAAAACTTTTAGAAAAAGCTTTTTCCCAAAAAGAAAAAAAAGAAGTATTTATTAAAAAGGCAAAAAGTAAAGATGAAATTAATATATCTAAACTAGCAGAAAAAAATGCAAAACAAGCTTTAACACAAAAACTTTATCAAACTGAAAGCAATAATAATCTAATTGAAAATTTAACAAATAAGTTTGATTTAAACAATAATATAAATCTAATTGAAGTGTATGATAACAGCCACATTCAAGGAAGCGATTCTATTGGAGCTTTGATATGTTTTAGCAATGAAGGTTTTATAAAAAAAAGATATAGAAAATTTAATATCAAAAATGAAAAAGTAAAAAATGATGATTATGGAATGATGAGAGAAGTTTTATTTAGAAGGTTTTCCAAAGCAATAAAAGAAAAATCTGGCTCACTATCTCTACCTGAATTAATACTAATTGATGGGGGTAAAGGTCAATATTCTGTAAGTAGAGAGACATTGAATGAACTTGGGCTTCATGATTTGCCTATATTAGCTGTTGCAAAAGGAAAAAAAAGAAATGCTGGGGAAGAAAAAATTTATTATGAAAATAAAGAATTTATTTTAAAGAAAAATGATCCTTTATTATTTTTTATCCAAAGATTGAGAGATGAAGCTCACAGATTTGCAATTAGTACACATAGAGCTAAAAGAAAAAAAGGGCTGAGCAAATCTTTGTTAGATCAAATTTCAGGTATAGGAAAACGAAGAAAAAGAGCCCTTTTAAATCATTTCGGTTCAGCAAGATCAGTGGAATCTGCAAGTTTAGATGACTTAAAATCAGTTGATGGAATAGAAGACAGTATAGCCAAAAAAATATATAATTATTTTCACGAGTAAATATGAAATTTAAAATACCAAATATTTTAACTATAGGAAGAATTATAATAGTTCCTATCTTTATCTTAGCTTTTTTTCTTCCGGGTTTTTTTGGGGATCTAATTCCTTTTTTTCTTTTCGTTTTAGCTAGCTTTACAGACTACTTAGATGGATTGCTTGCTAGAATTTTTAAAGAGGAGTCGAAATTAGGAGAGCTCTTAGATCCTATTGCTGACAAAATACTGGTTTCTGCAGCTTTAGTTTTATTAATTATGAATGGAACAATTAAAAATTTTGAAGTTATCGCTGCATTAATAATAATCACTAGAGAAATAATGATATCTGGTTTAAGAGAATTTTTAGCGAAAATTAGTGTTAAAATGCCTGTCTCAAGTTTAGCAAAAATGAAAACTTTTATTCAAATGTTCTCTATTTCTATACTTTTAACTGGAGATTTCGGTAATAAAATAATAAATTTTCAAGATTATAATGCACAAACTATTGGAATTATTTTGCTTTGGTTGTCCTCTGGGTTAACTTTATATACCGGTTATGATTATTTAGTAAAAGGCATAGATCATGCGATTAGTGAGGATAATAAATAAGTATGGAGCTCTCAAAACAAAATATCAGAGAAAGGGAATTTCATGATAAATTGCAGTCAAGCTCTAAAGGTAGGTTTGAAAATGTATTTTATAAAGCATTGTACAACGCTAGTACAGATTTTTTTAATCAAATTAAATCTAATTGCAAAGAAAAAATAGTTTTAGATTTTGGATGTGGTATCGGTGAAGCATCTAGAAAAGTTTATGATTATAAACCAAAAAAACTTTCAGGAATAGATATCTCGGAAGTATCAGTTAAGAAAGCTTCTAACGAGGCAAAAAGATTAAGAATGAATATAGAGTATAAAGTAGACAATTGTGAACATTTAGAATTAAAAGACGACTCTTATGATTTAGTCTATGGCACTGGTATTATACATCATTTAAATACTGAAAAATGTATTAATGAAATTTCAAGAATTTTGAAAGATAACGGAACAATAGTTTTTTTAGAACCGCTGGGAACTAATCCTATAATAAACTTTTATAGAAAAATAACACCAAAGGCAAGATCACATGATGAACATCCTTTAATAAAAAAGGACTTTGATATAATAAAGCAAAAATTTAAAATTTTTGAATTAAAATATTACGGTTTTTTAACTTTGATACTTTTTTTAATTTATAGAGACCCAAGTAAGTCCAAGGTTTTTAAATTGTTATCAGTTATCGATCAAGTTTTGTTTAAATTGAAAGTGTTTCAATTGCTTGCTTGGTCTGTAGTTATTACAGCCAAAAAAAGTTAAGCTGCAGGTTTTTTTCTTACAATTTTTTGATAACTGTCATTTAAATCTGTAATAGTCTGACAAACTTTGAAATTAAATGTATCTATCTGAGAAACTGGAGTAACTTCAGCAGCAGTACCAGTGAGAAAACAACCGACAAAGCTAGACATTTGTTCTGGCTTAATTTTTTTTTCTATAACTTTAATTCCTTTACTCTTTGCAATTTTAATTACTTCTCTTCTGGTTATCCCATCTAAGAATGAGTCTGGTATTGGAGTATGTAACTCTCCATCTTTAGTTTTAAAAAATATATTAGCTCCAGTTGCTTCAGCAACATTTCCCTCGTGGTCTAACATCAATGAGTCTGTAAATCCTTTACTCTCTGCCTCGTGTTTAGAAAGTGTACAAATCATGTAAAGCCCTGCCGCTTTAGTATCCCAAGGAACTGAGTTTGGTGAAGGTCTTCTCCATGAAGAAATATTTAGTTTTATACCATTAAGTTTGAGCTTTGGATCAAAGTATGAGCCCCATTCCCATGCAGCAATTGCAACATTTATTTTATTTTTTTGGGCAGATATAGCCATCATTTCACTCCCTCTCCATATAACGGGTCTAACATATCCATTTTTTATTTTTTGAACGTTAATTATATTTTTACTAGCTAAATTTATTTCTTTTTGAGAGTAAGGAACATCTATTCCCATTCTTTTAGCTGAGTAGAAAAGTCTATCAGTATGTTCTTCAAGTTTGAAGATCTCTCCATCGTAAACTCTTTCTCCCTCAAAAACACAACTTGCATAGTGCAGGCCATGATTAAGGACATGAATTTTGGCATCCTTCCAATCTATCAGATCTTTATTAAGCCAAATTTTACCTGACCTTTTATCGTAAGGAATAGTTTCCATAAAAATAAATATATCGATTTTTTTCTTACAAAAAAGTATATTTCTTATTAGAATAAGTCAATATAACTTACCAATTATGAAGAATTTATTATATTTAAAAGATGATCAGATAAAAGACTTTATTCAATTATTATTTTATGCTTATAGAGAAACCTTTTCGGATCCCAAAGAACACCTCACAAAAAAATTTTTTGGACCTGCACATTTAAGGGCAATTAACCTAATAGAGCGAAATCCAGGGATAAGCTTCAGTGAGTTAATATATAAACTAAAAATTACAAAGCAAAGTCTTAATAGAGTATTGAGAGAGCTTATAAAAGGGAAAATGATTAAGCAAATTAAGGATGATAAAGACACAAGAAAAAAAAATTTATATCTTGATAAAGAAGGAAAGGTATTTTTTGAGATAGTTTATAATGCCCAGAAAAAAAGAATATTTAATGCATTGAAAAATTCTGAACCTGACTCGGTTGTTAAATTTAAAGAAGTGTTAAAAAAAATAATAGATGGAAAATAATAAGGGACATATACTTGTTGTTGACGATGATGATAGAATAAGAAATTTATTAAAAGAATTTTTACACTCAAATAATTATATTGTCTCAACTGCATCAAATTCTGAAGAGGCAAAAAAAAAATTAAATTTTTTTTATTTTGACATTCTTGTGCTTGATGTAATGATGCCGGGTCAAAGTGGCTATGAGCTTACAAAAGAAATAAAAAAAAATGCAGATACTCCTATTATTCTTTTAACAGCAAAAGGTGAAGTTGAAAATAGAATAAAAGGATTAGAACTTGGAGCTGATGACTATTTGGGCAAACCATTTGAACCTAAGGAACTACTCCTTAGAATTAATAATATTGTATTAAAAAATAAAAAAATTGATACGAAAAAAGAACATTGTGTGGGTTCTGCTAAAATAAATTTATCAAAGATGATTATCGAGTTAAAAAACAAAGTTAAAAAAATTAATTTATCGGAGAAAAAAGTATTATCGGAAATGTTAGCTCAACCTGGAAAAACTTTTTCAAGAGAGAAAATAGGAAAGATTTCTGGCATAGCCCAAGAGAGATCAATTGATGTGATGATAACGAGATTAAGACAAAAAATTGAGAGAGATCCAAAAAATCCAAAATATCTTCAAACAATAAGAGGTTCAGGCTATGTTTTATGGATTGAATAAAACACTAAAAAAAATACTTCCTAAAGGATTATTTTATAGGTCTTTAATAATAGTAGCGGCACCTATTATAATATTGCAGTTAATAGTTTTAATAGTTTTTTTTGACAGTGTCTGGATAAAAGCAAATAAAGGAATGACAAGATCTCTTGTGGGAGAATTAAAATTATTGAGTGATTTTTATACTAATAATCAAACAGATATTGATTTTTTAACTGATAGCTATAAAAATAACTTTGATTTTGACATAAACATAAATTTAGGAAAATTACCGAGTGTTAGTGCTGAAAGAAAATTTAGTCCCATGGATAGATCTTTAAGAAGGGAATTAAAATCAACTTTTGGTAATGACAATTATTGGTTTGATACCGCAAAATATAAAAATGCTGTAGAGATTAAAATCAGAAATAAAAATGAAATTATCGAATTTTTAGTTCCTAAAGACAAAATTAAAACCTCCTCAGTAAGAATATTTATTCTATGGCTGATATTGCCATCAGTAATATTGATCTTCATAGCCATAATATTTCTTAAAAACCAAACTAGACCGATCGTTAATCTTGCTAAGGCAGCTGAACGATTTGGTAAAGGAGATTATGTAAATGAGTTTAGACCATCAGGTGCACAAGAAATTAGGAAAGCTTCATACGAATTTGATAGAATGGCCAAAAGAATAAACAGACATTTAAATCAAAGATCTGAAATGCTATCAGGAATAAGCCATGATTTGAGAACTCCATTAACGAGATTAAAACTTCAATTAGCAATGATAGGCCAAAAGGAAATCTCCGAGAGAATGTCGAAAGATATTAATGAGATGGAAAAGATGCTTAATGACTACCTTCAATTTGCTAAAACTCAAATTCAAGAGGAGACTACTGAAATAAGTTTAGTTTCATTTTTTAATAATCTTAAGAAGGAGATAAATAGTAAAAACTTAAAGATTGAAATTAATAGTGAAATTGTTTTAAGTGGTAGAAGACAAGCTCTTAAAAGATGTTTCATAAACTTAATACAAAATGGTCTTATCTATGGCAATCATGTATATTTAAAAATACAAACAACTCAAAATAGAGTTATATTTTTAATTGAGGATGATGGCCCTGGAATTCCAAGAGAGCAATACAAAAATGTTTTTAAGCCTTTCTTTAGATTGGATAAAAGTAGAAGTTTGAATACTTCAGGAATAGGTTTAGGTTTAGCAATTGTTGAAGATATTGTAAATTCGCACGGAGGAACCATCCAATTAGGTGCTAGTAATTATAAGGGGTTGCAAGTTAAGATTTCCTTGCCTTCTTAGTTCTTTTTTTTTGTAATTGTTTTATTTTACTTTCCTGTTTTTGAACAATTTTTTTTAGAATATTGAACTCTTCTTTTGTCACTAAATTAAATTTTTGAATGAGACTTTCTCTTTGAAATTTTAAATTATTTGAAAATTCTTTCTTTAAATCTTCTGATGTTAAAATCCCTTTTTCTAAAAATTGGGACATCATTTTCAATATTTTGTCAGAACTTTTCATTTTTTTTTTTAATTTAATAAAAACTTACTATCAAATATGTTATAAAAACAGTTATGTACACTCATAATTTAGACCCAGTATTATTAAAATTAGGATTTTTGTCAATTCATTGGTATTCACTAGCGTATATTTTTGGAATAGTTTTTGGATGGTTGTATGCAAAAAAACTTATCAAAGATATTATAAATAAAACTAATTACAAATTCAATTTGCAAGATTTGGATGATTATATTTCTTACTTAATATTTTCTATTATTTTAGGAGGTAGAATAGGTTATATTTTATTTTATAATTTTGAGTATTACAGTCAAAATTTATTAGATACTTTGAAGATATGGGAAGGTGGAATGTCTTTTCACGGAGCATTAATTGGAATTGTGTTAGGTACATTTATATTTGCAAACAAAAAAAAAGTGAAGGCTTTTATTCTTTTAGATATTGTAGCATGCACTTCCCCTATCGGAATTTTTTTGGGAAGGTTATCAAATTTTATAAATGCAGAGCTTTACGGTAAACCTACCGAAAAGTCTTGGGGTGTTATATTTCCCAATGTAGATAACATAGCAAGACATCCTTCTCAAATATATGAGGCTCTACTAGAAGGTATTTTACTTTTTATAATTTTAAATATAATTATTTTTTTTAGGAAATATTCTTTAGCTTTCTGTTCCGCAATGTTTTTAATTTTTTATGGTTTTTTTAGGATAATTGCCGAACAATTTAGGGTCCCCGATGAACAGCTGGGTATGATTTTTAATTTTATTAGCATGGGTTCATTACTTAGTTCAATAATGATTATTGCCGGGATTATAATTTTAGTTTTTTTTAAAAATGCAATTAATGAAACAAATATTTAAAAAAGATAAAAAGTTAAGTGTAGATAAATTTTTTGAGAGAGTTCTTTATGACAATAAAGCTGGCTATTACTCAAAAAAGATAATCTTTGGTAAAGAGGGAGATTATATTACGTCTCCTATGATATCAGTTCTTTTTGGAGAAATGATTACGATTTGGCTAATAACAATCTGGGAGTCAATTGGAAAACCAAATAAGTTTAATATAGTTGAACTCGGTCCTGGAAATGGTGAGTTAGCTAAAGTAATATACGAAACATCAAGAGGATTTAAAGAGTTCAATGACTCTATTTCTATTTTTTTATTTGAAAAAAGTCCTAATTTAAGAACAATACAAAAAAAAATACTTAAAAATAAAAAGGTTAAATGGATTAAAAGTTTCTCAAATGTAAAAGATGGGCCAATTATTTTTATTGGCAATGAATTTTTTGACTCTATTCCGATAAAACAATTTAAGAAAAATAAAGGTAAAGTTTTTGAAAAATATTATTTTTTGAATGAAAAAAATATTATAAAATATAATTATACTGCAGCTAGCTATAATGATATTCAGAATATTAAAAAATATAAATGTTTAAAAAAATCCAATTTTATTGAATATCCCAAAATAGGTTTCGAGTTATTAGAACGTGTAACCAAAAAAATTTCAGTGAATACAGGAGGAATTTTGCTTATCGATTATGGTTATATTGATCCCCTGAACAAAAGCTCAATACAGTCATTATTGAAGCATAAAAAAAATAAGATATTAAAAAATTTAAGGAAAGCAGATATTACTTATCTAGTGAATTTTAAACTTTTAAAAGAGTTTTTTGAAAATAAAAAACTTAAAAATAAAAACATTGTAACTCAGGGATTTTTTTTAAAAAGATTAGGAATTCAACACAGAGCTAATGAACTATCCAAAAAAATGTCTTTCAAAGACAAAGCAAGCTTATTTTTACGATTAAAACGACTAATTCATCAACAGTTTATGGGTGAATTATTCAAAGTAAATTTTTGTCATAACTTTAAAAATGATAACATTATTGGATTTAATTAATGTTTTTCTCAGAAAAATTAAAATCTTTTAAAAATTTATCTCATTGTTTTTTTTCCAGAAGAAATGGATCCTCTAGTGGTATTTATAAAAGTTTAAATTGTGGACTAGGATCAAAAGATAGTAAAGCTTCGGTTGTAAAAAATCTTCAAAAAGTTTCAAAATATTTTAATATAAAGCCTAATGATCTAAAAATAATGAATCAAACCCATAGTTCAAAAGTATTGGTTCTGGATGAAAAAAATAAATTTTTTAATAGATTTGAGTCTGATGCACTTATTACTAAATTACACAAGATAGCAATCGGTGTTTTATCAGCAGATTGTATTCCAATTCTATTTTATGATAAAAAAAATAATGTAATTGGTTGTGTTCACGCAGGATGGAAAGGTGCAAGATCAGGTGTTATAGAAAATACAGTTGCAAAATTTAGAAGTTTGAATAAAAAAAATGAAATTTTCTCTGCAGTTGGACCTTGCATAGGTAAAGATAGCTATGAAGTTGGAAATGAGTTTGTAGATCTTTTTATAAGAGACAAAAGAGAAAATTCAATTTTTTTTAATGAAAAAAATAATAATAAATTTTACTTTGATTTAAGAGGATATGTTAACAGTATTCTTGAAAAATGTGATATTTCAGGAATTGAGAATATAAACATGGATACTGTAAAAGATGAAGAAAACTTTTTTAGCTTCAGAAGATCAACTTTAAACGGAGATAAAGACTATGGAAGGTGTATCTCAGTAATATTGATAAATTCATTGAATTAATTTGAAAACCAATAAAAATAATTGTATAAATAATTACTTTCATGAAAATTCTTTCTGGAACTAGCAATATCAAACTAAGTAAGGATATCTGTAAACAGCTCAAATTAAAGTTAGTAAATACAAATATCAAAAGATTCGCTGACGGAGAGATATATATTGAAATAAATGAAAATATTAGAGGAAATAGCGTATTTGTAATTCAGTCCACGTCGACACCAGCAAATGATAATTTAATGGAGCTCTTGCTTAGTGTAGATGCATTGAGAAGATCTTCAGCAAAGAATATTACAGCGGTTATTCCATATTTTGGTTACGCTAGACAAGATAGAAAAGTAGCCCCAAGAACTTCAATTTCTGCAAAAGTAGTTTCGAATCTTATTACTGAGGCTGGCGCAAATAGAGTTCTAACAGTAGATCTCCATGCGGGGCAAATACAAGGTTTTTTTGATGTGCCAGTTGATAATTTATTTACTACTCCATTATTTTCTAGATATATAAAAAAAAAATTAAAAGATAAAAAAATTATATGTGTATCTCCAGATGTTGGTGGTGTTCAAAGAACTAGAGGCCTAGCAACAAAGTTAAAAGCTGATTTGGCGATAATTGATAAAAGAAGACCAGCTCCAGGAAAATCTGAAGTTATGAATATAATTGGAAATGTGAAAAATAAAACGTGTATAATTGTAGATGATATAATAGATAGTGGTGGGACAATAGTTAATGCTGCTAAAGCACTTAAAGAAAATGGAGCAACAGATGTCTATGTGTTTATTACTCATGCTGTGTTAAGTAATGATGCAACTGAAAAAATTAAAAAATCTAAAATAAAAAAACTAATAATTACTGATACAATTGATAATTCAAAAAAAATTAAGAATAATAGTAAAATTGAGGTATTATCTATAGCTTCTTTAATGGCTGAAGCTATAAAAAGAATATCCAATTCGACATCTGTGTCAGATTTGTTCAATTAACACTTGTTTTATTTTTAAAGTTGAGTTAAATAGCTTTCCTAATTAAAATTTAATATGAGTAATTTAAAAGCAATAAAAAGAGAGAACAAATCCTCGGGATCTACTAATAAGCTCAGAGCAAAAGGATTTATACCAGCAATATTATATGGAGGTAATGATCCTAACCTACCTATATCTGTCGAAAAAAAAGATTTTTTAAATATAATACATTCTGAGTCATTTTTATCCAAAGTATTAGAACTAGACATAGATGGCAAAATGGAAAAAGTTTTACCTAGAGATGTATCTTACCACGTAATATCAGATGAACCAATTCACATTGATTTTATGAGAATTGTTGCAGGAAAAAAGTTGACTATCGAAGTTCCTGTTCAATTTAAAAATCATTCTGACTCGCCTGGTTTGAAAAGAGGCGGAGTGCTTAATATTGTTAGAAGAAAAGTAGAGTTCAGGTGTCCAGCAGATACAATACCTGATAACATAGTAATTGATTTAAGTGGGACAGATATTGGAACTAGTATAAAAATCTCATCAGTTAAACTTCCTGCAAATGTAGAACCAACAATTACTGATAGGGACTTTGTTATAGCAACAGTCGCTGCTCCTACTATTATTAAAGAGCCAGAAAAACCAGCTGAAGAAGCATCTGCTGAAGGAGCTGAAGGAGAGGCTGCAGCATCCACAGTAGAGGGAGTTGATGGAGCTACTTCCAAAGATGCCGAGGGAGCAAAAAAAGATGACAAAGGTAAACAAGCAACAACAGATAAAAACAAACCAGCAGCAGGTGATAAAAAGGCCCCGGCTCCAGCTGGAAAAAAACCTCCAGAGAAAAAATAATTTAATATGCTTTTATTAGTTGGATTAGGAAATCCAGGACCAAATAGCTCAAACAATCGACATAATATAGGTTTCAAAATTATTGATGCCATTAATAATCATTTTAAACTGTCAAAACAAAAGCCAAAATTTAAAGGACTTCTAACCACAGGAAACATAGAATCACAAAAAATATATGCCATCAAACCGCTTACTTTTATGAACAATTCTGGAACTGCAGTAAAAGAGCTTATTGATTATTTTAAGATAGATGCAAAAGATGTGATAGTTTTTCATGATGATTTAGATATTGACTTTGGAAAAATTAAAGCAAAGTTTGGTGGAAGTAGCGCTGGCCATAACGGCATTGAGTCAATAGATAAGTTTATTGGGAAAGATTATTCTAGAGTTAGGATAGGAATAGGACACCCAAAAGAAAAAGCAAAAGTTAGTAATCATGTTTTAGATGACTTTAAAGAGGACGAAGAGGATAAGATTAAAGAAATTACTGAAAATATTGTTAAATTAATTCCAACTTTAATAAATAAAAAGATTGATTTATTTTCAAGTCAAGTAAATCAAAATCTTAATGGGATTTAAATGCGGAATTGTTGGATTGCCAAATGTTGGTAAATCTACTTTATTTAATGCTCTAACTACATCTAAAAAAGCTGAAGCAGCGAACTTTCCATTTTGCACAATTGATCCAAATATTGGTATAGTTCAAGTAATAGATGAAAGACTAGATAAATTAAGCGATCTCTCAAAATCAAAAAAAAAAATTTATACAAATATTACTTTTGTAGACATTGCTGGATTAGTTGAAGGAGCGTCGAAAGGAGAGGGCTTAGGCAATAAATTCTTAGCACATATAAGAGAAGTTGATGCAATTATTCATTTAACAAGATGCTTTGACTCCGAAAAAATTACACACGTAAATTCTACAATTGATCCTGTTAAAGACTTAGAAATAATTAAAACTGAAATCTTACTAGCTGATATTGATATAATTCAAAAAAAACTAGAGAAAAATAAGAAAAAATTATTAAACACTAAACAAATCAACTATTTGGAAAATAAGTTAAAATCATTAAACAACGGTGATGATGGAATTTTTAATGACAAAGAAGAGAGTAAATTCCTGTCATCTATAGGTTTACTAAGTATTAAACCTAGAATAATTGTTTGTAATGTGGATGAAAATAGTCTGGTAAAAGGTAATAAATATTCCGAGATGGTTGAGAAAAATTTTAAAAATGAAAAAATAGTAAAAATATGTGCAAATATTGAAGATGAAATTATGGCTTTGGATAAAAAAGATCAAGAAAATTTTATGAATGAAATAGGCATGGATAAAACAGGGTTGAGCAAATTAATTAAGGAGGGTTATGATTTATTAAATCTTGAAACTTTTTTTACATCTGGCCCTGAGGAGAGTAGAGCTTGGACAATAAAAAAAAATACGCCAGCTCCAGAAGCAGCTGCAGTTATTCATACTGATTTTCAAAAAAATTTTATAAAAGCTGAAGCGATAGATTGTAATGATTTTTTAAAATTTGGGAGTGCTGAAAAATGTAAAGAAAACGGTAAAATGAGAATTGAGGGGAAAGATTATATTGTGAAAGACGGAGATGTTTTATATTTCAGAGTCAACACGTGACCAAATTTTTTTCATACTCAGATAAACTAATATAGTTAAAAGAATTAAATATATCATAACCTTTACACCAGTTTTATGCCTTGCTTCAAGCTCTGGTTCTGCGGCCCAAGCTAAAAAGGTTGTAACATCTTTTGCCATTTGTTGTTCTGTAGAATTAGTCCCATCAGAATATTCGACTAATCCATCTGAAAGTACTTTTGGCATTTTTATTTTTTGACCCGGCATATATTTATTATAATAAACTCCGTCATCTAGCTGAACGTTTAAAGGTTTTTCATCGTAACCCAGTAAGACTGAATAAATATAATTTGCTCCCCCTTTTCTCGCCTTAACAAGTACTGACATGTCTGGAGGATATGCGCCTCCGTTAGCAGCAATAGCAGCTTGTTTGTTGGGATATGGCATTACGAATTTATCTGATGGTTTTCCGGGTCTAGTAAACATTTCACCATCGGCATTCGGACCATCTGTAATCTCAAAACTAGCTGAAATTGCCTTAACCTCCTCTACAGAAAATTCTGGACCTCCTTGTTCAGATAAATTTCTATAGCTTAGATATTGCATAGAATGGCAAGAAGAACAAACTTCTTTATAGACTTGGAAACCTCTTTGTAGTGATGCCCTATCAAACTTTCCTGTTAAACCTTTGAAACTCCAATCTACTTTTATCGGCTTCTCTGCCTCTCCTGCTGCGAATGCAATGCTGTTAAAAAAAAATAAAATTACAAATAAAAATTTAATCTTTTTCATTAATTTTTCTTGCCATTGATAAGTTAGCACTTCCAGTTATGACTGGATCAGATATACTTGTTGGTATTGGATCTGTTTTTTCTAAATAACCTACTATTGGCAAAATAACTAAGAAATGTAGGAAATAATAAATTGTCCCAACTCTAGATAATATTAAATAAATACCTTCAGCTGGCATAGCTCCTAGATAACCTAACATAAGTAGGTCAATTACAAGTATCCAGAAAAATTGTCTATGAATAGGTCTAAAGACAGCCGATCTAACTTTAGAGGTATCTAGCCAAGGTAAAATTAGTAATATAAAAATTGCTGAGAACATAAGAATTACTCCTCCTAATTTATCTGGGACCGCTCTCAAAATTGCGTAGAAAGGTAGCAAATACCATTCAGGAACAATATGGGCTGGTGTAACTAACGGGTCTGCGGGAATATAATTGTCCGAGTGACCTAAAATATTTGGAGCAAAAAATACAAAGCCAGCAAAAATTATCATAAACATTAATAACGCAAACGCATCTTTAATCGTAATATATGGATGAAAAGGAACAGTATCTTTTGAAGGTTTTTTTATATCAATACCAACTGGATTATTATTGCCAGGAACATGTAAAGCCCAAATGTGTAAAGCAACTAGGCCTAAAATTAAAAATGGAATTAAATAATGTAAACTAAAAAATCTTGTTAATGTTGGATTATCAACTGAATAAGCGCCCCAAAGCCAAGTTGTTATGCTCTCGCCTACTAAAGGAATCGCACTGAATAAATTGGTAATTACTGTAGCTCCCCAAAAGCTCATTTGGCCCCAAGGTAATACATAACCCATAAAAGCTGCTGCCATCATTAATAAATAAATTAAAATACCTAAAATCCAAATCATTTCTCTTGGAGATTTATATGATCCATAAAATAAAGATCTAAATATGTGTATGTATACTGCTAAAAAAAACATAGATGCTCCATTGCTATGGATATACCTAATCAGCCATCCATAGTTTACATCTCTCATAATATGCTCAACGCTTCCGAAGGCTAAATCTGCATGAGCAACATAATGCATTGCCAAAACGATTCCTGTAACTATTTGAGTTATTAAACAAAAAGTTAAAATACCTCCAAATGTCCACCAGTAGTTTAAATTTTTAGGAGTAGGATAATCCGTTAAATGATTTGCCAAAGTTAGTAGAGGTAATCTGTCGTTAAACCATTTGCCTAGTTTAGATTTGGGTTCGTAATGTATTTCACTCATAATTTTATCCGATCTTAATTGTATTGCTATCAACAAATTCATATTTAGGAATTTCCATGTTTACTGGAGCAGGTCCTTTTCTAATCCTGCCAGAAACATCGTAGTGAGATCCATGACACGGACAGAACCAGCCATTGTAATCCCCTTTGTCTGATAATGGAACACATCCTAAATGTGTACAAACTCCTAGCATAACCAGCCATTCATCTTTTCCATCTTTAACCCTATCCTCATCTTTTTGAGGATCTTTTAAATCTGTTAAACTTACTGCTCTTGCTTCAGCTATTTCATCTGCTGTTCTTCTTTTTAAAAAAACCGGTTTTCCTCTCCAAAGAACTGTAATCGATTTACCCGGTTCAATTGAACTTATGTCAACTTCGGTAGTAGCTAAAGCTTGAACAGACTTATCAGGATTCATCTGATCAATCATTGGCCAAATTGCTGCGCCTAATCCTACTGCTCCAATTGTATAAGTAGCGGTGAACAAAAAGTCTCTCCTATGCGTTTTTTTTTCTGCTTTGCCCATAAAAATGTTTATAATGTAAATTATTAAATAAGACTAAATAATAATATTTTCTAGGGTCAGAATGACACATAAATATGCCTAAAAAGTTAAGCATAGCTTTATATAAGCCAGATATACCACAAAATACAGCAGCTATAATTAGATTGGGAGCTTGTTTTAATATAAATGTTCACATAATTGAGCCTTGTGGGTTTAATTTAGACGACTCGAGATTTAAAAGGGTGGCTATGGATTACGCAAAACTTTGTAAAATTTTCAGATATAATGATTTTAATGAATTTGAAAAAATTAACAAAAAATCTAGAGTTATACTTATGACAACTAAATCAAAAAAAAAATATTTTAAATTCAAATTTCTCAAAAATGATATCTTACTTTTTGGAAGAGAAAGTGCAGGTGTGCCTAATGAAATTCATAAAAAAGTCAGATATAAACTTAAAATACCTATTAATTCAAAATCAAGATCTTTGAATGTTGCGATATCTGTAGCGATAGTTTCTTCTGAAGCACTAAAACAAAACAATTTATTTTAATGATTAATACTGAATATAAAAAAAAATTTGCTAATAACTGGTTTGAATATTTGCAAGCTCAAATTTGTAAAGAATTTGAATATCTTGAAAAATTTTCATCTGGAAAAAAAATTAAATTTATAAAAAGAGATTGGTTTAAAAAAAATGTAAATTTAGGTGGAGGCACATCTTTTATTTTAAAAAATGGAAATATTTTTGAAAAGGTAGGCATTAACAAGTCGACAGTCTCTGGTACTTTCAATAAAAAATTTAGATCACAAATATTAGGAGCGGGTAAAAATGGAAAATATTGGGCTTCAGGAATATCAGTTGTTGCACATATGCAAAATCCAAAAATTCCAGCTATTCACTTTAATACCAGATTTATTGTAACTTCAAAAGGTTGGTTCGGAGGTGGCATGGATGTTACTCCTTGCTTTATAGATAATTCTGAAAAATTATATTTCCATAATGAACTTAAAAAAATATGCAAAAAAAATAAAAAGAACTATAAAAAATATAAAAAATGGTGTGATCAATATTTTTATCTTCCTCATAGAAAAGAGCCTAGAGGTATAGGTGGTATTTTTTTTGATTATGAAAAAAAAGATTGGGATAAAAATTTTAAATTTATTCGAGAGTTAGGGTTGGGCTTTATAGATATTACGCGTAAAATAATTTTAAATAAAATAAATGAAAAATGGACGAAAAGAGATAAAGAAAAACAACTTTTAAAAAGAGGAAGATATGTAGAATTTAATTTGTTGCATGATAGAGGAACCAGATTTGGACTAAATTCTGGAGGAAATATAGACTCTATTTTAATGTCGCTTCCTCCAAAGGCAAGATGGGAATAAAATGGAAAAAGAACCAATAACAGTTCGGGGGCTTGAAAAGCTGAAAGAAGAACTAGAGACCCTTAAAAATGTTCAAAGACCAAAAGTCGTGGCGGCAATCGCTGAAGCAAGGTCGCACGGTGATCTTAAAGAAAATGCTGAATATCATGCCGCAAAAGAGCAGCAATCGCATATTGAAAGTAGAATTTTGAAAATTAATAATTCTATAGCAAATGCAAATATTATCGATGTAACAAAAATTGAAAACACTGGCAAAGTAATATTTGGAACAACAGTAAAAGTTTTGGATCTAGGAGATAAAAAAGAGATTACTTATAAATTAGTTGGTAAAGATGAGGCCGACATTTCTAAAAACTTAATTTTTTTTAAAAGTCCAATTGGAAAATCTTTAATAGGGAAAAATAATGGTGATATGGTTTCTGTTGATACCCCCTCAGGAGAGAGAAATTTTGAAATAATTAGTGTTAGTTATATCTAATTTTTTTCTTTATCTAATGTTATTGAAATTTCTTTTTCGCTTAATGAGAAGTTATTATCTATCCATTGTTTTTGTAAAATATTAAGAACATGACCAATTTTTTTACCTTCGTTTAAACCTCTGTCTTTTAAATCAGATCCATTGATAGGGAATTTTGGCGTCATAATATTTTCTATCTCATTCAATTTAATAAACAAGTCTTTTTCTTTATTATTTTTATCAGAAAAATGTCTAAGCTTGACTAGATTTTTTACTCTATTTTTTCCTAATAAAAAAATATTTTTTTTCAAATTATTTTTTAAAAAGGAAGTATCTTTTACATATTGCTCATAGTCTTTATTTATAGCAATCAACTGTTCTTTAATTTCATTAGAAGTTTTATACTTATGACAAAAATATTCATGATTATTTGAACCATCAATTAATAAAATTGCTAATAAAAGTAGACTATCTATTTCTATTGCTTTAGCTGTTGAGAGCTTCTCAATTTTTTTTATTCTATCCAAGTACTTTAGTTCTGGAAAAATCATCATAAATATAAGTTTTTTGTTAGGGTGTTTAAGAATATTATTAAAATTTTTTAATTTTAAAATTTTAATCAATTCGTTAAAAATCCTTTCTTTAGAAAGTGTATTTATACCATTAAGATTTAACTTGAGAGCATCAATTGTTTCTATATCTGTTGAACTATCATATTGTAAAGCGAATCGTATAAATCTTATTATTCTTAAATAATCTTCTTTAATTCTATTAGATGGTTCACCAATAAATTTAACAATCTTATTTTTTAAGTCTGACTTACCGTTTTGTGGATCATAAATTTTTCCTTTTCTATCAAGATATATGGCATTGATAGTAATATCTCTTCTTTTCGAATCTTCAAGCCAATCATTGATATATGAAACCTCTGCGTGACGACCAAATGTTTTTTTATCTTTTCTTAAAGTTGTTATTTCAAATTTTGATTTTTTATAAATTAGAGTGATTGAGCCATATTCTAAACCTGTCGAAATTATTCGCACTTGTGTTTCTTTAAATTTATCTTTTATTTGTTCTGGAGTTAAGCTAGTTGCTATATCAATATCATCGATCTTTTTATTAAGAATAAAATTTCTTACGCACCCTCCCACAAACATTGCAACTTTTTTATTTTGATCTTCCCCGTTTTCCAAAATATCAAAGACAAATTTGATTTCCTTTGACCTATAAAAAGGAAGAAATATATTCTTTATTTTATTTAATATATTTTCGAAATGTTTTTTTCTCATTTTTATGGCTGGGGCACTAGGATTCGAACCTAGGATGGCGGTACCAAAAACCGCTGCCTTACCGCTTGGCTATGCCCCAATCCATTCGGTTGATATACCATAATTTCAAAAAATTAAATAGTTTTTGTCAGCACACAAAAAAAAGATGGAAACTTTAACTTTATATTTTTTTGGGCTTCTTTAGCTAATTTTTTTGATTGAAAAACTCCAAAACAAGCCGAACCAGAACCAGTTATACGAGAAAAGTGACACCCTTTTTGATTTTTGAGAGTTAAAATAATTTTTTTTATTACAGGATATTTTTGAACTACTATATTTTCTAGATCATTTTTCTTATTAGCAATTTTTTCAATTAAATTATTGCTATTTTTAATCTTAGGGTTGTACGATTTTTTTTTTCTAAATTTTAAATAAATCTCCTTTGTAGAACATTTTAGATAAGGGTAGATAAGTACAAAATTTAAATTATACTTTAGTCTTATTTTTTTGATAGTTTTAAGATTTTTTAAAAAAGACTGCTTATAAAAAAAAAGCTTTAGATCTGTGCCAATTTTTTTTTCAAAAATACTCTGTATTTCCTTGCTTACTTTATTTTTGTAAAAATATTTTAAAAGGTAAGCAGAGTTACTAGTGCCACCTCCTAAACCTGAGAAGACTGGCACTTGTTTGTTTACTATAATAGAATATCTATTCTTTACTTTGCCGATTTTTCTTAGCAAGTTTAAAGTTTGTTGGACACTGTTACTTGAAAGTTTGATATTTTTTTTAAAAGGCCCTTTAAATAGGATTTTATCTTTATTGCTTGATATCTTTTTAATGTAAATTTTATCATGAAGACTTATTAAACAGTTGTCCGAACTTATGTCATGTAAACCATTTTTTTGTTTTTTCAAAATGCGAAGCGATAAATTTAATTTTGAATAACTCTTGATAAGCATACAATTTAAACCTTTGGTCCATTAGGAAATTTTAAATTTATTTTGTTTTTCAATTCCTCTTTCGTCTCATCTAATTTTAAAACGTACTCCCAAAAGTATCTAGCTTGAATTTTGTTCCCTGTCATCCATAAGGAGTCACCGAAATGATCATTTATAATTGGATCTGATGGCATTAGACGAACTGCTAACTGAAGATACTTTTTAGCTTCATCGTATCTTTTTAATTTAAATAAAGCCCAACCAAGAGAATCAACAATGTAACCGTCGTTCTTTTTAATATCATTTGCCCTTCTTAACATTTCTAATGATTTCTCTATATTTATCCCTTGTTCAATCCAAGAATAAGCTAGGTAGTTTAAAACATAAGCTTGATTTGGTGAGGCATCCAAAGATTCTTTTAAATCTTTTTCAGCCTTCTTCCATTCTCCTGTTCGCTCATATGCTACCCCTCTTCCATCAGTTACATCGGGGTAAAGTTTATGATTTTTATTAATCTTTTTTAAAATTTTTGTGTAATTAATTATGGATTCTTTAAATTGATCATTATTTTTTAAAAACTCAGCGTAATCAAACAATTCATAAATACTTGGATAATTGATTGATGAAAAAACTTTAGACAAATACTTAATAGATTGTTCCACTTTATCTTGTTTAATTAAAATATTAGATATTTGTTTTGAGGCATACCAATCATAAATTTGTCCATGTTTTTTAATTTCTTTATAAATATTTAAAGCTTTTTGATATTTTCCGTTCATATAAAAATTTTCTGCGTATAAAGTTTTATAAGATACAAATTTTGGATTTAAAAACATGGAAAGACTTAAGAAAAAATTAGATGGATTATATATACCTTCTGATGCTAATACATTTGAAGTTATATAAAATAACTCAGCTATAACATGAGAAGTATTTTCACAATTAAATTTATTAAAATTAGATTTTTTTTCGTTTGCATCAATATCTTTCTTAAATTGATTGATTAACAAATTTCTAGGAAACAAATCCGAAGTTTTATTAAGAATATTTAGAGTTTTTCTTTTGTCACCTTTTGAAAAAATATAATTTGCATAAAAAAAATTATATCTTGAAAAATCATTTGACTTATCACTAACTAAGTTTTGAAAAACTTGCGATGTATTTTTATCTTGAAAATAACAATATAAAAATGCTGTTTGGATTTTTTTTAAATTGTTATACCTTGGATTAATAGAATTGATTACCTTTAGCGAGCTCTCAAAATTTAAATCATTAAAATCTACCCAATTTATTAAAGAGATTGAAAGCAAATTTTTTATAGACCCTTTAGAATTTTTATTGTTTAATTTTAAAAAATATTTTTTAGCATTTTTTAATTTATTATTTTTTAAATAGTAAATACCTATGATCAAATCACTTTCGAAACTGTTAAGTTTCTTTTTTTCCAATTTTTTTGAGTATTTATAAGCCTCAGTATATTTATTTAAACTTACTAAAGTTTGAAGATAATTTTGAGAATAATTTAAATGATTTTCTTCTAATCCGCCTAATTTAGTAAAAAAGTTATAAGAGTTTTGATATTCATCATCATTTAATGAAATAATGCCTGAAAAATAGTTTGAATAATTGTTTCCACTAAAAAATTTTCCTATATTTTTTGCCTCCAAATTGGTAAAAAGAAAAAATATAAGAACAAACTTAAAAATTACCAAAATATTTTTTTTTTTGTAAATCATATTAAATGAATAAATTAACAAATACCAAATTTAACAGATTATTGAAATACTATAGTTTGATAAATTATGACTTAATTTATAATAATAAATCAATTAATAGATACAAAAATAAAACAGTAAACAAAAATAAGACTGAAAAGCTAGAAAAGTTAAAAAAAAATATTTCTAATATTAAAAATTGCCTTTTGAAGAAAAACGCTAATAATTTGGTTTTTTCAGACGGAAATCCTAACTCAAAAATTATGATAATTGGTGAGGGGCCAGGGGCTAATGAGGATAAAGAAGGTTTGCCATTTGTTGGAAGAGCCGGTCAACTTTTAGACAAAATGCTAGCAGCGATTAAATTAGATAGAGATAAAGTCTATATCACTAATGTAGTAAATTTCAGACCGCCAGAAAACAGAAAGCCTACAACAGAGGAAATCAACAGATATCTACCTTTTTTGAAAGAACACATAGAAATTATAAAACCGAACATTTTGGTATTGTTGGGTAGTACTGCTTTAAATGCTTTGATTGGGGATGAAGTCGTAATTTCTAAAGCTAGAGGAAAATGGATAAATAAACGAATCGGCAATATTTCTTTGAATATAATTGCTTCTTTTCATCCTGCTTTTCTTATGAGACAACCTGAACAAAAAAAGTTGGCATGGCTAGATCTTAAAATGATCAAAAAAATGAGCGAAAAGTTAAAAATTTAAATTGAAAAAAAAAAAATTAATTGCTGGAGTAGATGAAGTAGGCAGAGGGTGTTTAGCAGGACCTGTTGTATCTAGCGCAGTCATTTTAAAAGAAAACTGTAAACTAGCTGAAATTAAAGATTCTAAAATGCTTTCGTTTAGCAAAAGGTTAGAACTCTCTGAGTATATAAAAAAAAACTCATATTACGGAATTGGCTTAGCTTCAGTGGATGAAATTGAAAAGTATAACATCTTAGGAGCAACTTTAATGTCAATGAAGAGAGCAATTAAAAAATTAAAGATAAAACCTTATAAAATTTTAGTAGATGGAGTATTCGCTCCGAGTGGGTTTTTAAATTGCAAAACAGTAGTGAAAGGAGATGCCAAATTTAAATGTATAAGTGCGGCTTCTATATTAGCTAAAGTTTTTAGAGATAAGCTAATGATTAGATTTTCAAAAAAATACAAATACTATAATTTTGAGAAAAATTTTGGTTATGGCACTAAAAAACATTTAGCTGGAATTAAAAGGTTTGGAATTACTACAATACATAGAAAAAAATTTAGACCAGTACACAACATCTTGATGAAATAAATTTTAAAGTTACTAAAAGGCTAAATTTCACGTAAAATTAGTTGACCTTAGATTCAATTTCGAGTTGAATCTTTAAAATGTTAGAATTTTCTAATAATATTTTGAATGGCGATTGTTTGAGAGAGTTAAAAAAAATTCCTACAAAAACTTTTGATCTCGTTTTTGCTGATCCTCCTTACAACTTACAAATAGGAGAAAAGTTAACTCGTCCAGATGCAAGTAGAGTAAATGGTGTAAACGATAAATGGGATCAGTTTGACAACTTTAAACATTATGATGATTTCTGCAAGGCATGGCTTACTGAATGCAAAAGAATTTTAAAAGACAATGGAAGCATTTGGGTAATAGGATCTTATCATAATATTTTTCGTTTAGGTTACCACATGCAAAATTTGAATTATTGGCTGCTTAATGATGTGATTTGGAGGAAAAATAATCCAATGCCTAATTTTAGAGGTACTAGATTTACTAATGCCCACGAAACTCTTATTTGGGCATCAAAAAGTAAAAAGTCAAAATATACGTTTAACTATCAATCTCTTAAATGTTTGAATGACGATTTACAAATGCGGTCTGATTGGACTTTTCCAATTTGCAATGGAAAAGAGCGATTAAAGAAAAATGGAAAAAAAGTACATTCAACTCAAAAACCGGAGGCATTACTTCATAGAATTATACTTGCCACTACAAACAAAGGTGATAGCGTTTTTGATCCTTTTTTAGGAACTGGAACAACAGCTGTTGTGGCAAAAAAATTAGGCAGAAATTTCTACGGAATAGAGAGAGAAAAAAAATATTTTAAAGCAGCTGTTGATAGGATCAAAAAAACAAAGATAATTGATGATAGTTATCTTGATACAATTGAAAATAACAAATCTAAACCTAGAATACCTTTTGGCTCACTTGTTGAATTAGGAATTTTGAAACCAGGAACATCTTTATTTGATGCTAAGAAAAAAGTAAATGCAAAAATAATGGCAGACGGAAGCATAAAATATAAAGAGTCTGAAGGCTCAATTCATAAAGTTGCTGCAAAAATAATGGGTGCAGAAAGCTGTAATGGTTGGACCTATTGGCATTATAATTTAAATGGTTCAAATGTTTTAATTGATAGCCTGAGACAAAAGTTTATTGCAGGCAAACAAATCTAATTTTTATAAACAGTGCCTAAATAAGAATTAATAAAACTCCTTTTTTTAAACAAAATTTTCATAAAAAAGTTTCTAATTGTTTGCATAAAATTACTTGAAAAATGAAATATAAAAAAATTAAGATTTGATCTTCTTCTGACTATTTTCGCTCTCTTAAATCTTTCTTGAAAATAAATATTTTGTATATCCCCTCTTTCATCTTTAATTAAATTAAATAATTCATAAGCACTTTCTATCGATTGTGCTGCACCTTGGGCTAAAGTTGGTAAAAAACCATGAAATGCATCACCTATATAAAAAACTTTATTATTAGAAGAAGGTAATATTTTTGAAGTTGAATACAATGGCCAGGATGTTAAATCTCTTTCTAGTATCTTTTTTAAGTTTGAATTTTGATTTACTACTTTTTCAATTAAAAATTTAATTTTACCAGGATCATATTTGCTGTTTCTTACGATACAAACAAGATTAAGCTCCCTATTTTTATTAATTGGATAGATTACTAAATGACAATTTTTTCCCATCATTAGGCTAATTCTATCATCATTAATGTTTAAATCAGATTTAGATTTAAGTATTGTTCTTATAGCTACTGCTTTTTCAAATTTTGGAACATTTTTTTCTTTTTCAAAAAAAGATCTGGTGTTTGAAAAAATACCATCTGCCCCAACAACTATATCAACTAGATCATTGGTATTATCATCAAATTTAATGAGTATTTTTCCTTTAATTTCAGATACTTCTTTTATTTTTTTTCCAAATCTTAAATGCTGACTATAAATTGGATCCTTTAAAAATTCGATGAGTGTTGCTCTCTGTAAAGTGGTATATTTTTTGTCAGTAGTATTGAATTGATTTAAATTTAGATCACATATTTTCTTGTTGTTGATATTAAAGAAATCGATACCTTTTGGGTGAAATAATTTTTCATTATTTATTTTATCAAAGTTAATTTGTTTTAATATTTCAATACAATTTATTGATAATTGTATTCCATAACCTTGGTCGAGAGATAAATGTTCATCTTTTTCATAAATTGTAAATTCATGATTAGAATACTTTTTTACAAAATTTGAAAAAGCAAGACCTGCTATTCCAGAACCAATTATTGCTATTTTTTTTTTCATATAAATATAGAAGAAACTTGTTTTAATATTTTTTTTGTGAAAGTAGGAATAAATTCTTTATTATAATTTATATAGTGCCAATTGTAAGTTTTTGGTATTTTATTTGAAAATTTGTAATATAAATTAATATTTAATTTAAGATTAGAAATTGTATTCTTATAATTTTTTAAAAATCTCCAATTTTTGTTTTCTTTTTGGCTTTTAGACTCCTTAATCATTGGTAAATTGAAATCCTTTAAAAAACCAAGCTGATTTGATTTAGTAAGAGCAATCTGTTTTTTATTATTAATATGACAGAATATATCATAATCTTTCTCGTAATTTAATTTATTGTTTCTTTTTAAATTTATTTTTTTTGAAGATTTATAATATTTACAATTTTTATTTAATGGACAATTTAAACACTCAGGATTTTTTGACTTACAGATTAAAGCACCAAATTCGATTAACGCTTCAGCAAAATCTGAATTTCTTTTTGATTTAAAAAAATTATTCTTATTTTTTTCTACTAATTCATTAAAATTAATATTCTCTTCATGTTTGTTTAAAAGTCGTGAAAAAACACGTTTCACATTTCCATCAAAAGCAATTCTAGGTTTATTATAAATAAAGGCTAGCAAAGCATTTGCAGTGTAATCTCCAATACCAGGAAGTTCTTTTAAATCTTCAAAATTTTTGGGGAAATCATTTTTTTTCTTGGATATGATTTTAGTTGTTAGTAACAAGTTTTTTGCTCTTCGATAGTAACCCAATCCCTCCCAAAGTTTTATGACGTCTTTTTCTTTTGCTTTAGATAGAGATTTTAAAGTTGGGTATTTTTTAATAAATTTATAAAAATATGGTAAAACTGTTTTAACTTGAGTTTGTTGCAACATAAATTCACTTAAAATTCTATAATAAATCTTTTTACGTGAATATTTACTAACACGCCATGGCAGATTTCGCTTGTTATTATCATACCAAGCTAAAATAATTTTTGCTAAATTGTTTTTAAAATGCATAAAAAAAATAATAGTAATAAATCAAAAAATTTCATTCAAGGATTAAGACCATTTGCAACCTCGATACCCAGGGGGTTAAAAACGATTTTAAAAAAAAATGGGTATAATTATTCGAGTATAATTGATAATTGGACAAAAATGGTTGGAAAAAATATCGCAAGTAAATGCTACCCGATAAAGATAAAATTAGATAAAATTAATAAAAATACTTTGATTTTAAATGTAATACACGGCAAAGAAATTGAGGTAGAATATGAGAAAAAAAATATAGTTGATAAGATTAATTTCTTTTTAGGTTATAATTTTATTAATAAAATAAATTTAAAGACAATAAGAGAAAAAAAAATGTTACATAAAGATAAAAAAATTATAACAAAAAATATAGAAAATTTTGAGAAAAAAATTAAAAATTTTAAAAATAGTAATTTAAAAAGCTCATTAAACAAGTTTCTGAAAGCATATAATGAAAAAAAAAATTAATATTCTATTATTCCTATTAATAGTTTTATTTCCTGTAAAAAGTTTTGGAAAGAATAGTGAAATTCTTAAAATTGGAAATGACAATGCAAAAATTACTGTGAGAGTTTTTTCATCATTAACTTGCCCCCACTGTGCAAGTTTTCATCTTAATATTTTTGATAATCTTAAAAAGGAATTTATAGATAAAGGTGAAGTAAAATTTGAACATCATAGTTTTCCATTGGATATGGCGGCACTAAATGCTGAAAAAATAATGCGATGTACAGAGAGTTTGGACAAAAGTTTTCAATTATTAGGCGAGATATATAAAAAACAAAAACTATGGGCAGTAGGATCTGATATAAGTAAAATTAATGAATCTCTAATGATAATTGCAGAAAAAAATAATTTATCTAAAAGTAATATTTTAAAATGTTTACAGGATGAAAACTTACAAGATTTAATTTTAAACGAAAGGATTTCTGCGCAAAAGAAGTATAAAATTTCTTCCACTCCAACAATTTATATTAATAAAAAGAAATATGAGGGAAGGCACAACTACAAAGATTTTAAAAAAGAAATTGAAAGAGTGTTATAGTGAAATTTAAGAAATTAGAGTTGAATGGATTTAAGTCTTTTTTTGATAAAACTACGTTTTTTATTGAAGAAGGTTTGACAGGTATTGTGGGACCAAATGGATGCGGAAAATCAAATATTGTAGAATCTTTAAGATGGTGTATGGGAGAGACTTCTGCAAAAAGTATGCGGGGTTCGGGTATGGAAGATATAATTTTTTCTGGAACGTCTAATAGGCCTCAAAAAAATATCTCTGAAGTGTCTTTGTTGATTCAAAACCCTGATAAAGATGGTCCTTCACAATACAGAGAGCTAGACGAGATAACAATATCTAGAAAGATTGAACGAGATAAAGGTTCTAAATATTATTTAAATGGTAAAGAAGTAAGAGCTAGAGATGCGCAAACTTTTTTTGCTGATTTGTCAACTGGAGCTCACTCCCCCTCTCTTATAAGCCAAGGCAAAATTGGCCAATTGGTAACTTCAAAGCCGGTAGAGAGGAGAGCAATCCTTGAAGAGGCGGCAGGGATTTCAGGAATACATTCAAGAAGGCATGAGGCCGAAACAAGGTTAAACGCTGCGGAAAATAATTTAAAAAGAGCTGATGAACTTAAAAAACAACAAGAAAAACAATTAGAAAATTTAAGAAAACAGGCAGAAGAAGCATCCAAATATAAAGAGATTTCAAAAGAAATTAAGAAAGTAGAGGCGGGACTTTATTATTTAAAAATTAAAGAGATAGAGAAAGATAAAACAAATATTCAAGAAAAACTTAATGAGCAAGATGATGAGATAAGTGCAATTAAAATTGATTTAAGCCATAATAGTTCTTTGTTAGAAGATGAAAACAAAAGGCTTTCTCCTTTAAGAGACAGAAAAATGGAAAGTTTAGCTAAACTTCAAAAACTTAATTTAGATATGTCTAATCTTGAAGAAGAGGAAGTGAGAGTTAAAAACCTTCAAGTAAAATTAAAAAAATCTAAAGAAATTTTAGAGTCAGATCTATCAAGAGAAAAAAGTATCTCTTTAGATGCATCTATAAATGAAAAAAGGATTTTAGAGGAAAAAAATAATTTAATTAATACGGAGAAAGAGCTATATGAAGTTGAAGAAAAATCAATATTATCTCTTAATTATTCCAAAGAGAATTTGAAAAAACTTCAAAATCAATTAGACGATTTAATTAATGAAATAGAGAAATATATAGATTCAGAAAAAAAATTATCAAAAGAAATTTTTATTAGATTAAAAGAGTTAATAAATAAAATTACATCATCTCAAGAAGAATATGCTATCACCTATGGCAAAAGTGAGACAATAAAAAGTGAGTCAATAAAAAGGAAAGAAAGAATTAAAAATTTAGATGTAGAGCTTCAAAACTGGAGAAGCTTAAAATCAAATTCAGAAAAAATGATGGTGGATCTTAATATGAGAAAAGATCAACTAGAAGGGGAAATAGATCAAAATCAAAAAAATCCTGAAATTATTGCAACAACTAAAGGACAAAACATTCAGAATCTTGAAAATACAAAAAAAAGATTAGATGAATTAGATAATGAATTAAATCAGGCAGAGGGAAAGTACAATGTTATTAATCAAAATTTAAAAGAGATAAATGAAAAACTTTCTATCTTAAGAGAAAACAAAGCTAGGAACGAAGCGACAATTGAGGGAATAGAAAATAGAAAAAGAGATTTATTATATTCAGTAAAAAACGAGTTAAATATTAATAATGAAACAAATTTATTGTCCTCTTCTGATATAATGCTTTTAGAAACAGAAAAACAAGATTTACCCACGATTAACCAACAACAAAATAAGATTGAAGGAATTAAAAAACAAAGAGATGCGCTAGGCTCGGTTAATTTAAGAGCTGATGAGGAGACTCAAAAATATACTGACGAAATTAAAAAAATGGAAGATGATAGGGCGGATCTTTACTCAGCAATAGTTAAGCTAAAATCTAGTATTGAGGAGCTTAATCAAAAAGGAAGAGAAAGATTAATGGACGCCTTTGGCAAAGTAAACAGAAAATTTAATAATGTTTTTATCAAACTTTTTGGAGGGGGTAGTGCAAAACTTGAATTGGTAGACTCAGACGACCCACTTGAAGCAGGTCTTGAGATGTTAGTTTCGCCCCCAGGTAAAAGATTGCAGTCAATAACTTTGTTATCAGGAGGAGAACAAGCTCTTACTGCATTATCATTAATTTTCGCAGTTTTTTTAGTTAATCCCTCTCCAATATGTGTTTTAGATGAGGTAGATGCACCATTGGATGATGCCAACGTCACTAAGTTTTGTGCTTTATTAGATGAACTTACTAAAGTAACTAAAACAAAATTTATAATCATAACCCATCACGCGTTAACTATGTCGAGAATGCATAGGTTGTATGGTGTTACGATGCCAGAAAAAGGGGTTAGTCAAATTGTTTCTGTTGACTTGCAAAAAGCTGAAGAACTTGTAGCGTAAAAAAAATGTCAAATAATGATGATTTTAAAACTCGCCTAGAAATTGAAAAAAATAAACTTGAGCTTAATAAAAATTTGAAAGATCAAGAAAGAGGGTCTTTTTTTGGTAATGCCTTTAAATTAGGCACTGAAATGGTTGCGGCAGTTGCTGTTGGGACAATAATTGGGTTTATTTTAGATAATTGGTTTGGTACTAAACCTTGGTTTATTATAATTTTCTTTTTTTTAGGAGCAGCAGCAGGGATGTTAAATGTAGTAAAAACGGCAAAAAAAATGCAGGAAAAGGATTAAAATTATGGCAACGAATCCAATGCAACAATTTAATGTTCACAAAATTGGACCAGAAATCAAATTTGGGGGAATAGATCTTTCTTTTACAAACTCAAGTTTATTCATGGTATTAAGCTTAATAATAATAAGTGTCTTTCTATATTTTGGAACTAAGGAAAAAAAAATTATACCTAATAAAATTCAACTTATTGCAGAAATGTTTTACAATTTTATTGCAAAAATGATTAGTGATACCGCAGGTTCAAAAGCTAAACCCTATTTTCCTTTTATATTTAGTTTATTTATGTTCGTTTTGATTTGTAACATGATAGGTATGCTGCCTTACTCTTTTACAGTGACAAGCCATATAATCGTAACTTTAATTATGGCACTATTTATATTTATTGCTGTTACAATAATTGGATTTGCAAAACATGGTTTTAAATATCTAAGTCTTTTTGTGCCTAAAGGAGTCCCAGTTGTTTTGTTACCTCTTATAACAGTAATAGAAATAATTTCATATTTAAGTAGACCGGTCAGTTTATCTGTAAGATTATTTGCAAATATGATGGCTGGTCATACTATGTTAAAAGTTTTTGGAAGTTTTGTTGTAAGTTTAGGAATTCTAGGGGGTTGGTTACCACTTAGTTTTTCAGTAGCATTAACTGGCTTGGAAATATTAGTAGCTTTTTTACAAGCCTATGTTTTTGCAATTTTAACCTGCATCTACTTAAATGATGCATTAAATTTACACTAAAAAAAGGAGGATAAATGGAGTTAGAAGCGGCAAAAATGATTGGAGCTGGTTTAGCTGCAATCGCGTTAGCAGGTGCTGGAGTTGGTATCGGAATAATTTTCGGTAACTACTTGTCCGGAGCTATGAGAAATCCATCTGCTGCTCAAAAACAATTTCCTAATTTACTTTTAGGTTTCGCACTCGCGGAAGCAACAGGTTTATTTGGATTAGTAGTAGCTTTAATCATTCTATTTGCGTTTTAAAAAAAGAATAGAATATGAAATTGAGTATTAAACTTTTAATAGTCTTTATGGCTTTAGAGAAAACTATTTACGCAGCTGAGGCCGGAATGCCTCAGCTCGACCCAAAATATTGGTTTTCTCAAGCATTTTGGCTAATAAGTGTCTTTGTAATTTTATATTTTTTAGTTTCAAATTTTTTTATACCTAAAATAAAAAAAAATTTAGATGATAGAGAAAATAAAATAAAAGACGATTTAGATGAGGCTAATAACTTAAAAAAGTTGTCTGAAGCCAAACATAAAGAGTATGATGAGATAATTGCTCAAGCCAAAAAAGATGTTATAAAAATCATAGCAGAATCTAAATCTAATCTTGATAGAGAAATTAACAAAAAGAAACAAAGTATCGAAAATCAAATTAATTTAGAAGTTGAGAAAGCGCATAAAGAAATTAAAGACCTTAAAAAAAACTCTGTTTTATCAGTTAGTAAAATTTCTGAAGAATTGACGTCTAAAATGATTGAAGAAATTTCAGGAGATAAATTAAATGAAAGTAGTGTAAAAGCCGCTGTAGATGAAGTCGCTAAAAGAGAAATTGAGAGGAGTTTATGATTTTTGATGCAACATTTTGGGTAGCGGTTTCATTTTTTATTTTTTTGGCTTTATTAATTTACTTTAAAATTCCGACAAAAATACAAGACATTCTTGAAACAAATATACTCAATATTAAAAAGCAGATAGAAAACGCCGAACAATTAAAAGATGAAGCAAAGAATTTATTAAGTATTCATGAAAAGAAGTTAAGTGGTTCAAAAAAAGAAATAAGTCAAATGGTAGAAAATGCCAATTTAAATGTAGAGAAGAGTATTTTAAAAACTAATGCAGAGTTTCATTTGTTAATGGATAATAGAAAAAAAGGGGCAGATCAGAGAATTATGCAAATGAAAAATCAGGCTATTAAAGATATCAAAAATATTTCAATCATAATTGCAATACAATCAGTAGAAAAACTTTTGAGGAAATCAGTTGATAAATCTAAATTAGATAAGATTTTCAACGCTAGTATCGAGGAAACAAAATTAGCTCTTAAGAAAAAATCAAGTTAGAATAGGCCATAAAAATTATGGCAAAAAAAATTATAGTTATTGGATCAGGTTTTGGAGGGATGGCCTCTGCCTTAAGGATGCGTGCTAAAGGGTTTGATGTTACTTTAGTTGAAAAACAACCTGATCTTGGAGGACGTGCCAGAGTTTTTAGAAAAGAAAATTTTATTTATGATGGAGGACCCACTGTTATAACCGCTCCATATCTTTTTGAAGAATTATTTACATTATTTAATAAAAAAATTTCTGACTATGTAAAAATAATTCCACTTGATTTGTGGTACCGTTTTGTATTTAGCGATGGAAATACTTTTGATTATACAGGGGATAATAATTACATGGAAAATCAAATTAAAAAGTTTTCCAAAGAAGATGTAATTGGATACCACAAATTAGTAAATTTTACCGAAAGAATATTTGATAAAGGATTTACTGAACTTTCTGATAAACCATTTAATAATTTGAATTTTATGCTCAAGCAAATTCCAGCTTTGATCAAATTAAAAAGTTATAAATCGGTTTACAGTTTGGTTTCCAGTTTTATTAATAATGAAAAATTGCGAAGAGTTTTCAGTATGCACCCTCTTCTAGTTGGAGGGAATCCTTTCACCACAACTTCTATATATACCTTAATATTATTCTTAGAAAAAAAATGGGGAATTCATTATTCGATGGGAGGAACAGGAAATATAGTAAAAGCCTTAGAAGCCCTTATGAAGGAAGAAAATATACAAATAATAAAAAATGCTGAAGTTACAGAAGTAATCACGGAAAATAAAGAGGTAAAGTCTGTCAAAATAAATAACTCTAAAATAATAATGACTGATTATGTAATTTGTAATTCAGATCCTCCATCTTTTTATAAAAAATTAGTAAAATCTAAACATAATTATAGTTTTTTATTTAAACAAAAAATGAAAAGAATGGATTATTCAATGGGTTTATTTGTTTACTATTTCGGCTCTAAAAAAAAATACAAACATGTAGCCCATCACACAATATATTTTGGGGAGTCGTACGAAACACATTTAAATAAAATTTTTGAAAAGAAAGTTTTATCAAATGATATTAGTTATTATTTACATCGACCCTCTTCCACAGACTCAAGCATGTCGCCAAATGGCCATGATGCTTTCTATGTTCTTGTACCAGTGCCAAACAATTTATCAAAAATAAACTGGGTTAATGAAGGTGAAAAATTTAAAAATTTAGTGCTCGATAAAATGGATAAATCAGTCCTACCAGGAATTAAAGAAAATGTAGTAAATGATTTTTATCTAACACCTGATTATTTCGAAAAAGATTTGGACACATTACACGGATCAGGTTTTTCAATACAACCTAAGTTTTCACAATCTGCTTATTTTAGATTTCATAATAAATCTGAAATTTTTAATAATTTATATTTTGTAGGTGCAGGAACACATCCTGGTGCTGGAATGCCTGGGGTTCTCTCTTCAGCTAAAGTATTAGATAAATTATTCTAATGAATAATAGCCTATTAAAAAAACATGCTAAGTCTTTTTATTGGGCTAGTTTTTTCTTGTCCAAAAAAACATTTGACAAATGTTCAGCCCTGTATAATTTCTGTAGAACATTAGATGATATAGCAGACAGTAATAATAATTTAGAAATAAAAAAAGAAAATTTTATCAAATTTAAAAAAGATTTTACGAATAAAAACCTTAATAATCCCGTTATAAATGATATGTGGTCTATAATTTATAGTGAGAACATTTCTAAAAAAATTGTAATTGATTTATTTGATGGAGTTGAAACAGATCTAGTGGAAAACGTTAAAATAAACTCAAAAAAAGATCTACTAGTTTATTCCTATAGAGTTGCAGGCACAGTTGGCTTAATGATGTCAAAAATATTAAAGGTTAAAAATAAAGAAGCTCTAAAAGGCGCAATTGATCTTGGTATTGCTATGCAACTTACAAACATAGCAAGGGATGTTTGTGAAGATAAAAATCGTAATCGTGAATATATTAAATCAGATTTTTGTTCGATAAGGGAATTAATCATTGACTCACAAATATTTTATGAAAAATCTTTTAACTCAATAAGCAGTATACCATTGAGATCAAGATTTTCAGTCATTGTAGCAAGACGAGTTTATAGGAAGATTGGTGACTATATTCTACAACAAAAAAACACTATCAATTATAATAAAGCAGGGAAAATATATGTTCCAATATTTGAAAAAATAGTTCAAACTTTTTTATCTATATTTGATTTTGTAAAATTATTATTTGTTAAAGAGTTAAATTACGATAATCATATAAATCATAATATTTTGAATGAGGAAGTGAATATAAATGAAAGAATTTGATTATATAATTATTGGTGGAGGTTGTGCAGGATTATCTTTGGCTTATCAACTTGAAACAAATAATTATCTAAAAGATAAAACATTAGCGATAATCGAACCTCGTAGAGATTATAAAAGAGATAAGACCTGGTCTTTTTGGAGAGTTTATAATCATAATTTTGAAGACTGTGTAATTAAAAGTTGGAACAATTTTACTATAAATACTTCAGAAGGTTCTCATGAATTAGTAAATGAAAGATTTCCATATCAAAGTATTGATAGTGGAAAATTTTATGAGAAAATTAATTCAAAACTTTCTAAAAACACTAATATCAATTTTTTCAAAAGTTTAAATGAGATCAATTCGGAAAATTCTTTAATTTTTAATAGTGTGATTAGAAGTAAACTTGATAAGTCTGAACTATGGCAACATTTTAAAGGAGTTGAAATTGAAACAGCAAAAGATTGTTTTGATTATAGAATTATGAATTTAATGGATTTTAACTGTGATCAAAGAAATGATGTGCATTTTTTTTATACACTCCCTATAGGTAAAAATAAAGCTCTTATTGAAACCACCTGGTTATCAAACCTAGAAGATCTAAGTCTAATGGATTATGATTTGCAATTAGAAAATTATATTAAAAATAATTTAGGTATAAAAAATTATAAAATAAACTTTACCGAGAAAGGAGCTATACCATTATTTCATCCTTCGTTTAAAAATAGTGATAAAGTTATAAATATTGGTACGGCTGGTGGAATGACAAGATTAAGCACAGGATATACTTTTTTAAATATTCAAGAGCACAGCAAATATATTGTTGAAAATATTGATAACGTAGAAAAATTAAAAATTTATAATTTAGGCAAGAAATACCTGTTCTTAGATAAAGTATTTTTAAGAGTTTTAGAGAGATATCCTGAAAAAATGCCAAAGATATTTTTTGATATGTTTAAAACATCTTCAAATACTATTATTAAATTTTTATCCAATAAAAGTAATATTTTCGAGGATATCAATATTATTAGCAAAATGCCCAAAATAATTTTTATAAAAGCATTATTTAACTAATGGAAAGAATAAATTTTAATCATTCGGTTATATTTTTCAATTTTTGTATATTGATAAGTCCAATTTATATTATACTTAATATTGAACCAATAATACTTTGTTTATTTTTGATTTTAATTCTTGGGATTTCGCACGGAGCATTGGATAATATTAAGGGGAAAAAACTTTTTAATTTATTTGGATTTAAATCGATAGTTCACTTTTATCTTATCTATATATTAATTTCCTTTTTAATAGTAATTTGCTGGTTAGTATTCCCAAATACTGTTTTATTTTTGTTTTTGATTGTTGCATCTTATCATTTTGGTAAAGAAGATACGGTATTTTCTTTTAAGAAAAAATTTTTAATATCTGAATGTTTATTTTTTTTAAAAGGATCTTCAGTAATCATAACTCCGTTATTGTTGCAAAGGATCGAAACAAATGAGATATTTAGAATATTGAATTTTCATGTATTTGAGTCTTCAATTTTTAGTGATCAATTTTTAATACTATCATTGTGTTTAAGTTTTTTATCATCCCTTTACCTTTCAAGTCATAAAAACGCTAGCTTGAAAGGAATTATGATTATGGATTTTTTTTCAATAATTATACTAAATCTTTTCTTGTCACCTATATTAGCATTTACTCTTTACTTTTGTTTTCTTCATTCAATTAGGCATTCGATTTCGCTTATTTTTGAGCTTGATAAATCTTTCAATGTAGGATTTAAAAAGTTCATTTACAAAGCAATTCCCTTGACTATTGTTACTGGAATAGCTTTTTTAATCACTATATTTTTTCTAAACAATGTTTATGAGCTCAATGAGGCTATTTACAAGGTCATTTTTATTGGTTTGGCGTCACTTACTTTTCCGCATATATTGCTAGAATATCTTTTAGAAAAAAATGAAAAACGAACTTAAAATTTATTTAGCTTCTCCAAGAGGATTTTGTGCTGGTGTAAAAAGAGCTATAGAAATTGTTGAAAAGTCAATTTATAAATATGGATCTCCAGTTTATGTAAGGCACGAAATAGTTCATAATAAACAAGTTGTTGAGGAATTGAAAAACAAAGGTGCAATTTTTGTCGACGAACTGTCTGATGTAAAAGATAGTAGTAGGCCTGTAATTTTTTCTGCTCATGGCGTTCCAAAGTCAGTTCCGGAAGAAGCAAAATTAAAAAATTTGTCTTATGTCGATGCCACGTGTCCTCTTGTTTCAAAAGTTCATAGGGAATCAGAGCAGTTAAATAAAAACGGTTTTCAAATTTTACTTATAGGACATAAGAATCATCCCGAGGTAATTGGAACAATGGGTCAACTTCCTGATGGATCAATAAAATTAATTGAGACAAAAGATGATGTAGAAGCTCTTGAAATGAAAAATTTTAAAAAACCTTTAGCATATATTACTCAAACAACGTTATCGGTCGATGATACTGCAGAAATAATTGATTATCTTAAGAAAAAATTTCCTAAAATTAAAGGCCCTATCAAAGAGGATATTTGTTATGCAACAACAAATAGACAATCAGCTGTGAAGCAAATAGCCTCAAAATGCGATATGTTTTTTGTAGTAGGAAGTAGAAATTCATCTAATTCAGTTAGGTTAGTTGAAGTTGCAAGAAAAGCAGGATGTAAGAATTCTCAATTAATGCACTCTGAAAAAGAGATACCTTTTGATCAAATAGACAATTCTAAGACTATAGGGATTTCATCAGGGGCATCGGCTCCAGAAAATTTAGTTCAAACTTTGATTAATAATATTAAAAGAGATAGAAAAGTTACCATAGAAGAAATTGTAGTAGCCGAAGAAAAAGTAATTTTTAAACTACCAAAAGAGCTTAACTGATGGCTGTATACACAAAGTTTAATGAAAAAAAAATACAAGAAATTCTATCAAATTATAATTTAGGCAATTTAAATAATTTTAAAGAAATTGAAGAAGGTATAGAAAATACAAATTATTTTTTATCTGTAAACAATAAGAAGTTTATTCTTACAGTTTATGAAAAAAGAGTGAAATCAGAAGATTTGCCTTTTTTTTCTAGTCTTATGTCTTCATTGAATAGAGCTGGTTTTAAGTGTCCCACTCCACTTATTAATAAGCAAAACGCAACGATTACAGATTATGAAGGTAAAAAGTTAATGATAGTCTCTTTTCTCGAGGGAAAAGCTAAACAAAATTTATCACCTCAAAACTGTAGGTCTGTTGGAATAGAAGTCGCAAAGATGCATCAAATTACAAAAGATTTTAAATTAAAAAGGCAAAATGATCTTTCAGTAAAATCTTGGAGAGGTTTATTTGAGTCGGTAAAAGACAAATGCTCGGAAATACACAATGATCTTCCAAAATTAATAGAGGAAAATTTAAAAGACGTTGAAAATAGCTGGCCAAAAAATTTACCTAGTGGAATAATTCACGCTGATCTTTTTCATGATAATATATTTTTTATTCAAGACAAGTTCAGTGGAGTAATTGATTTTTATTTTTCTTGTGAAGATTTTTTTGCATTTGAAATAGCTATTTGTTTTAATGCACTTTGTTTTGACGGTGTTAAGGACAACTTAAGTTTTAATGTTACAAAGGCTAAAAATTTTATAGATGGTTATTCATCAGTAAGAAAACTTACAAAAGAAGAAAAAAATAGTATTAAAGTATTATCTCAAGGTGCGGCATTGCGATTTTTACTTACAAGAGTATTTGATGCGCTTAATACAGTAGAAGGCGCAATTGTAAAAATAAAAGATCCAATTGAATATTTGAAAAGATTAGAATTCCATAAAAATTCAAAGGATTATGAAGATTATTTTTTTTAATGAAGTTTAAAATTTACACCGATGGTGCGTGCTCAGGAAATCCTGGAAAAGGGGGTTGGGCAGCAGTTATTTTAGAGGGCAGTAATCAGTCTAATCTATCTGGAAGTGAAAATAACACAACAAATAATAGAATGGAATTAATGGCACCTATAATGGCTTTAAAAAAAATTAAAAGAAAATCAGAAATAACAATTTATACAGACTCAAGGTATGTCAAAGATGGGATTACTGATTGGATAAAAAAATGGAAATTAAATAATTGGAAAAATGCCAGTAAGAAACCAGTTAAAAATAAAGATCTTTGGATTAAATTAGACAATTCGTGTCAAAAACATGTAGTTAGTTGGAAATGGGTAAAAGCTCATGCAGGAAATAGCATGAATAACTTAGCAGACAAGTTAGCAGTTTTAAAAACTAGATAGTATTTAAAAAACTTTCAGCAGAAGAAAGTTCACAAGTTGCTGTTTCTTTTTCTTCCTCTATTTTTTTTACAATACTATCCTCAACAAGCATTGTGTACCTGTTAGATCTTAAGCCTAATCCTTTAGCAGATTTATCGACTTCAGCTCCTATGGACTTAGTAAATTTTAAAAAAGGGTCACCTACCATTAAGATCTTATTATTCGTATTTTGATTTTCACCCCAAGCTTTCATTACATTAGGATCATTTACTGCAATACAAATTAATTTTGTAATTCCTTTTTTTAAGGCTAAATTATAGTTTTTTATGTATCCGGGCAAATGAAGTGCAGAGCATGTTTTGGTAAAAGCTCCAGGCATACCTAAGATTAATGTTTTATTATTTTTACATAGCTCTAAAATATTAATTTGCTTTACATTATTATTTTGATCTAAGAAAAACAATTCTGCGTGAGGCAATTTATCTCCAACTTTTATTTTCATTATATTTTATTTAGCACGTAGTTTTTTATATCTTCTAGCTTATTATCAATTATATCAAATTTTTCAACTTTCTTAGATAAGGTTGAAAACTGTTTTGGAGGTTCTACATTAATTCCAATAGCTAATTTTATTGTTTCTAAAAATTTATAAGGATGCGCAGTGCCTAAGATTATAGTTTTTGATTTATTTTTAACTTTATAGGATGCTCCTACAGCTGTAGCCGTATGTGGATCTAAAACGAATCCATAATTAATAAAAAAGTCTTTAATTATTCTTATTGTTTCAGTATCATTAATTTTTTCTGCAGAAAAGTTTTGTTTAATTTTTTTTAATTCAAGATCTCCAAGTTTAAAATATCCATTATCATTTAAATTATTCATTGAGCTTGTAACTTTTTGGTCGTCACAATTTAAAATATCGAATAATAATCTCTCAAAATTACTTGCAACCTGGATGTCCATACTAGGAGACAATGAGGGTTTAACTATTGCTGGTCTGTATTCTCCAGAATTTATAACTCTACATAATATATCGTTCTCATTTGTTGCAACTATTAATTTATCTATAGGTAACCCCATTTTTTTTGCAATGTAGCCTGCATACACGTCTCCAAAATTGCCAGTTGGAACAGAAAAATTTACTTTTGTAGAAAATTTAAAGTAGGCATAAAAATAATAAACTATTTGACAGACTATTCTTGCCCAATTTATTGAATTTACTCCAGACATATTAATTTTTTCTCTAAACTGTTCATCATTAAACATTTTTTTTACAATGCTTTGACAATCATCAAAATTTCCTTTTACTGCAATATTATAAATATTACTTGACTCACAAGTAGTCATTATTTTTCTTTGGATAGCTGAAATCTTTTCGTGTGGATGCAACACAAAAAGATTTATATTTTTTTTTTCTTTTAGTGCAGCAATAGCTGCAGATCCTGTATCGCCAGAGGTTGCAACAACAATATTTATTTTTTTTTTTATTTAAGTCTAATTCCTCATACATTAATCCTATTACCTGCAATGCAATGTCTTTGAATGCCAAAGTTGGTCCATGATACAACTCAAGTAAATTGATATTGTCAATTTTTTTAATTTCAACTACTTCTTTAGTATTAAAACTAGAATAAGCTTTATTTAGTATTAATTTAATTTTTTTTTTTATCTAAAATCGGTGTACAAAACTTAGATATAATTTCAGTGCCTAAATCTATATAATTAAGTTTGCTTAATTCTGTTAACTCTTGTTCACTAAATTTGTAAATTTCTTTTGGTAAAAAAAGACCTCCATCAGGTGCTAGACCCCTTAAAAAAATATTTCCAAAGTTTAAGTTTAACGATTTATTTCTGGTACTTAAATAATTCATTGTTTTTTTCTAAAATATAAAAAATAAATTAATATTGATAAAGCTAGTGAGTACCACGTTAAAGCGTATTTTAGGTGATTATTAGGCAAATCTAAATTAATTTTTTTAGGCTCCGGGCTAGAAATATCACTTTTTTCTAACAATAAAATATATCTACTAAAATTTTTTCCAATTAATTGCTCTATCTCGTAAATATCAATAAAAAACCATATATTGTTTTGAATATCGTTTTCTGGCTTAAAGATATTCGGTTTAGTAATCTTTTTTAAAACTCCTTGGTAAGAACTTTGATTAGTCTTATTGATTGATGTTTTATCTTTAAGTTCCTTATTTATCCAACCTCTATTAACTAAAATATTTTTTTTATTGTTAGTTTCAAATGGAGTAATAACATCAAAGCCTGGTTGACTTTTTTCATTTAAACTATACAGAAAAATTTGATTTTCAAAGTCAAATTGGCCCTTAAGTATTACTTTTTGATAATTTTTTGTATTGTTTTCTGAGAAAATCACTGGTGTTGAGCTTAATCCAATTTCTATCTCATTCAATAGGTTGGTTTTCCATTCTAACCTAATTATCTGCCAAGTACCAAGAAAACAAAAAATTCCTATGAAGAAAAAAACAAAAATATTAAAAAAGGTTTGTTTCAATTATCTTTTAACTTCCCCAGATATAAATAGCTGCAAATAAGAAAAGCCACACTACATCCACAAAGTGCCAGTACCACGCCGCCGCTTCGAAACCAAAATGGTGATCTGGTTTAAAGTGTCCTTTCATCGATCTATATAAACATACTGCTAAAAAAATTGTTCCAACTATTACATGAAAACCATGGAATCCTGTAGCCATATAAAAAGTTGAGCCATAAATATTTCCGGAAATTGAAAATGTTGCATGATGATATTCATAAGCTTGAAAGCAAGTAAAAATAAAACCTAAGAAAACAGTAGCAATCAAACCATTTATAAGACCTTTTCGATTATTTTCTAACATTTCATGGTGTGCCCAAGTCGCAGTTGTGCCAGATAACAAAAGTATTAAAGTGTTAATTAATGGAATGTCCCAAGGGTCAAAAGTTTTTATATCTGAAGGAGGCCAAATTTTACCAACTGCCTCAGTGGGAAATAAACTTGCATTAAAAAAGGCCCAAAACCAAGCAACGAAAAACATAACTTCAGAGGCTATGAAAAGAGTCATACCATACCGATGACTGATTTGAACTAATTGAGTATGATGACCTTGTTTTTCTGCTTCATCTATTACATCTCGAAACCACATAAAAGAACCATAAATTAACAAAGCTGAACCTATAAGCAAAAGCCATAAAGCTTTTGAATGAAAATAATATACAGCGCCGAACGCCAAAACAAGGCACGCAAGGGAAGTGAATATTGGCCACGGACTTGGATCTACTAAATGAAAGTCATGTTTTTTTTCACTGGATGACATTAAGCTTTATCCTTTTCAAAATATTCTGATGAAAAAAAAGTAAATGATAATGTTACATCAGATATATCTTTAGTTTTATTATCATCAACAACTTTAGGATCCAAGAAAAAAGTCAATAAAAAATCTCTTTTTTGACCGGCCTCCAAAGTTTGCTTCTCAAAACAGAAGCAGCCTATTTTATTTAAATAGATGCCAAAGGTTGATGGTGAAACATTAAATGTCGCCGATCCCGACGTTGAAGATTTGGAATTATTTTCTACAAAAAATTTGACTGTATGAACTTCTCCTGGTTTTAAGTTAATAGTATTTTTTTCTGGATAAAACCTCCAATTTAATTCTCCGTTAGAATTTGTATCAAATCTAAGTTTATAATTTTGATTAATAACAATTTTTGGAATTTCTTTTTGTGATGCATTTTGTGTTGTGCCTCCAAATCCTGTAACTCTACAAAAAAGATCGTAAAGCGGTACAGCAGCAAAAGAAAGTCCCAACATTAAGAAAAATATTGATACAAGTGCTATAGGTGTTAAGGTTTTTTTGTTCATTAAATATCTCTATTGTAAATTCCAATATTGTAAAAAGTAAGAAAGAATAAAATTATAATAAAAGCTATTAATAAAACAGCGGTTAAAACATTTTTTTTCTTTTTATCCATAAAAGTAAATTATAAAGTTATCGAATAAAATTAGTAAAAATAAAAGAAATAGATAAGCGATTGAAAAAATAAATATTTTTTTTGCTATCAAATTAGCTTCCCTTTTTCTAACTTTACATAAAATCACGCATAAATAAATATAATATAATGTTAACAAAATCGCTGGAATAAAAAAAACTAAAGAATAAATTTGCAAGTAATACGGGACTATTAAAGTAGGTAACATCAATAAGGAGTATATTAAGATATTTTTTTTAGTTTTTTCATGGCCGGATGTAATTGGAAGCATCGGTATTTTAGCCTTTTTATAATCGTTTGACTTATACAAACTAAGCGCCCAAAAATGTGACGGTGTCCAAAAAAATATAATTAGAAATAAGATAATTGGTTCAATAGATAGGTTTCCTGTAGCAATTGTCCAGCCAATAACTGGGGGTAGTGCTCCAGCCGCTCCTCCAATTACAATATTTTGTGAAGTTTTTCTTTTTAACCAAACAGTGTAAATAAAAAAGTAAAAACTGATAGTTATCGCTAAAAGACATGCTGATAGAAGATTAGAGAAAAAATATAATAGTAAAATAGAACTAACAGATAAAAAAATGCCAAAAAATAACGCTTGATTATTTGTTACCTTGCCAGATGGGATGGGTCTCAAACAAGTTCTTGACATTAGAGCATCTAAATCTGATTCGTACCACATGTTTAAAGTTCCAGCTGCGCCTGCTCCTAAAGCTACAGCCAATAGAGATAATATAGAATTGTAGAAATCTACTTTAACTGGAGCTGTTAATAGCCCAACCATACAAGTAAATAAAACTAAGGACATAACTCTTGGCTTCATTAGATTAAAGAACGACTCAAAATTATAGACTGAGTTTACTTTTGATGACTTTGTTCTTAATTCTGCTTGTATCAATTTATTTTACCTTTGGTAGTTCTTCAAATGTATGAAATGGAGGCGGTGAAGCTACAGTCCATTCTAGAGTTGTGGCTCCCTCCCCCCAAGGATTTTGAGCTGCAGATCTCTTTTTAATAAAAGAATACAATAAGTTTATTAAAAATACCCCTACGCCAATTATAGAAATATAAGATCCAATTGAGGACACATAATTCCATCCGGCAAAAGCATCTGGATAGTCTGAATACCTTCTAGGCATTCCTGCCAAACCTAAAAAATGTTGCGGGAAAAAAATTAAATTCACACCGATGAAAGTTAGCCAAAAATGCAACTTGCCAAGGAATTCTGAATACTCATAACCTGACATTTTGCTAAACCAATAATAAAATCCTGCGAATATTGCAAAAACTGCTCCTAAAGATAATACATAATGAAAATGAGCAACGACGTAATATGTGTCATGTAAAGCTGTATCGACACCAGCGTTAGCTAATACAACTCCTGTCACGCCGCCAAGAGTAAAAAGCACTATGAAACCAATAGACCATAACATAGGAGTTTTAAAACTAATGGATCCTCCCCACATTGTTGCGATCCAAGAAAAAACTTTTATTCCCGTTGGAACCGCAATTATCATTGTGGCTGCAAGAAAATAAGCTTTGGTGTCTGTATCTAATCCAACCGTATACATGTGATGCGCCCAAACTACGAATCCTACAACTCCAATAGCGACCATTGCATATGCCATACCTAAGTATCCAAATATTGGTTTCTTAGAGAAAGTAGAAACTATGTGGCTGATCATTCCAAAACCTGGTAATATTAAGATATATACTTCTGGATGACCAAAAAACCAAAACAAGTGTTGAAATAAAACTGGGTCACCACCAGTTTGCGCATCGAAGAAGGCTGTACCGAAATTTCTATCTGTCAAAAGCATTGTAATGGCTCCAGCTAAAACAGGAAGAGAAAGTAATAATAAGAATGCAGTAACAAGTATTGACCATGCAAATAACGGCATTTTATGAAGAGTCATTCCTGGTGTTCTCATGTTTAAAATTGTAGTTATAAAATTTATTGCTCCCAAAATTGATGACGCGCCAGCTATATGAAGACTCAAAATGGCTAAGTCCATTGCTGGACCTGGTTGACCTGTTTTTGAGGATAAAGGTGGATAAATTGTCCAGCCTCCACCAACACCAGTTTGACCTGGTGGACCATCTACAAAAATAGATGATAATAGTAAAATAAAAGCTACAGGCAACAACCAAAAAGAAATATTATTCATTCTCGGAAAAGCCATATCGGGAGCGCCGATCATTATTGGAACAAACCAGTTTCCAAATCCTCCGATCATCGCAGGCATAACCATGAAAAAAATCATAATTAATCCATGGCCAGTAACTAATACATTGTACAAATGATGATTTCCACCAAGAATACCATCGCCTGGATGCATTAATTCCATTCTCATAATCACTGAAAATGCTGAGCCAATTAATCCAGCTATAATAGCAAACACTAGATACATGGTGCCTATATCTTTATGATTAGTTGAATATGCCCATCTTTTCCAACCGTATGGAACGTGATGTGTTGATTGAGCAGTAGTTGATGACATTATTATTTTATCTCCTTAAATTTTATTTTTTTTACAACTTTTTTATTTTTATTGGTTAAATCTTTTGCAAATTTTTGCTTAGCATCTTTTAACCAATTATTATACTCTTCTTCAGACACAACGTTTACAGTTATTGGCATGAACGCATGCTTTATTCCGCATAATTCAGAACACTGTCCATAAAAAGTTCCTGTCCGATCTGCTCTGAACCAAGTTTCATTTATTCTACCAGGTACAGCATCTCTTTTTACTCCAAATGCAGGAAGAGCCCAAGCATGTAAAACGTCATTGGCAGTAATTAAAACTTTTATATTTTTATTTACAGGAACAAAAACTTCGTTATCAACTGTTAGTAACCTTGGTTGACCCGGTTTCAATTCAGAATCATTGATCATGTAAGAATCAAATAAAATATTTTCATCGGGATACTCGTAACCCCAATACCACTGATAACCCACTGCTTTAATTGTTACATCTGCAGGAGGAATCTTATCTTGGGAATATAAAACTTTGAATGATGGAACTGCCATCACTATCAGAATTAAACAAGGAATAATTGTCCATAAAACTTCTACGATTGTGTTATGGCTTGTTTGAGATGCAACTGGATTATTTTGAGCTCTAAACCTTATGCAAGCATATATTACAAGGAATAAAACAAAAGCGGTTATTCCTATAATAATAGGAAGCAACATATAATCATGAAACCATACAATATCTTCCATGGATTTTGATGCTGCCTTTTGAAAACCTAATTGCCAGTCCTTAGGTTGATCGGCAAACAATATGGTTGGCAACAGTAATGTTACAGTATTTAAAATAAGTTTACGCATTCTTTTTTTATACAGTGTTTTAGTATTTTAACAAATTCAATAAATGCGACAATTAATGATCGTTAGTGACAAAATTTGCTAGCGAAATAGCGCTTATAACAGCAGTATCTGACCTTAGAATGTTTCTAGAAATAGCAAATGGCTTTACTCCCGGCTTTTCTAGAATGGACTGTCTTTCAATTGGAGAAAAGTCCCCCTCAGGACCAATTAAAACAACCAACGATTTTATGTTTTTAGTACTACCTACCTTTAGGCTTTCTTTTGAATTCACGTCAGCAAATAATAATGTTGTCGAACTGTCTAGATCATTTAAGAAATCTTTTAGTTTAATTACTTTAGATATTTCTGGTGGGCTAAGTTGATTTGATTGTTCAGTGGCCTCAATAACTATTTTTTTTGCTCTTTCAAAATTTAATTCTTTAATTTCTGTTCTCTCTGAAATTATTGGAATTATTTTACTAACACCTAATTCTGTAGCTTTCTGTAAAATTATCTCCATAGGACCTTTTTTCACTAAACAAATGGCTAGCTCTAAAGTTGATGAGACTGATGATTGTTTTATTTTATATAAAAATTTTACCTCTACTCTATCTCTGTCTAAGAAAACTATTTCACTTTTCCATTCACCATCTTTATTAAAAAAATTTAAAGTTGAACCTCTTTTAAGTCGCATGACATTAACTACATAATGTGTGTGCTCTTTTGAAAGAAGACTAGTTGTATTTTCAACTATACTGTTTGGATGAAATAATCTAATATTCATAATTAATATTATACTACAAATAAATTAAATTTAATTAAAGGAGCTTAATTATGGAAAAAGGTCAAAGAGCAGGAGAATCTCCAATAGGAGTTGATGTGGTTGAGGGTAAATCTTATTTTTGGTGCGCATGTGGAAAAAGTTCAAAGCAACCTTTTTGTGATGGTTCTCATAAAGGAACCGAATTTAGATCTTTAGTTTATAAAGCTGATCAGTCCAAAAAAATTTTTTTCTGCACATGCAAACAGACAAAGGATGCGCCTCTGTGTGATGGTTCACATAACTCAAAATAAAAGATGAAAAGTCGGGCTATTATATTCGATGCTTATGGTACACTCTTTGACGTAAATTCTGCAGCAGAAAAATGTAAAAATAAAATTGGTGATAAGTGGGAAAATTTTGCGAATTTTTGGAGAACAACACAATTAGAATATACCTGGTTAAGAAGTTTAATGAAAAGACATAAAGATTTTTGGCAAATAACTGAAGACAGTTTAGAAAAGTCTATGAAAGTTTTTAAAATAAATCCAGAAATGAAAAATGAATTATTAAGTCTATACAAAGTTTTATCAACTTATTCAGAAGTTAAAGATGTTTTAAAAAAGTTAAAGAAAAGAAATTTTATAATTGCAATTCTATCTAATGGTACTCCAGCTCTTTTAAATGAACTAGTTAAAAGTAATGATTTAGATAATTTATTTAATGATCTTTTTTCCATCGAAGAGGTAAAAATTTTTAAACCTGACTCTAAAGTTTATGAATTGCCAGTTAAAAAATATAAAATAAAACCTCAAGAAATTACTTTTTTAAGCGCTAATACTTGGGATGTATCTGGAGGTGGAAATTATGGTTACAATTCAGTTTGGGTCAACAGACATAAATCGCAGTTTGATAAACTTGATTACAAACCAGCAAACGAAATTGACAACTTATCGCAGTTACTTGATATTCTGTAAAATTTATTTATATTTGGATTATGTCACAAATTGAAATAAAAAAAATTGTAGAAGCTGTAAACGCCTCGGATGGGGCTGGCGTTAAACTTAAAAGAAGCATTGGGACACCTAAAATTGACTATGTTGATCCTTTTTTAATGCTTGATGAATTCGGTTCAGACAATAAAGAAGATTATGTTGCAGGTTTTCCTCCTCATCCTCATAGAGGAATAGAGACTGTCACTTATATGTTGCATGGAAAATTTGAACATGAAGACAGCACTGGTTCAAAGGGGGAAATGGAACCTGGAGATGTTCAATGGATGAAAACTGGAAGAGGTATAATTCATTCTGAGATGCCAGCGATGTCAGGTGGTAAACTACTTGGGTTTCAATTATGGATTAATATGCCTGCAAAACTTAAGAAAAATAAACCTGAGTATGTTTATATTAAAAGCAATGAACTTGGCACATTTAATGATAATGAGAAGTCTATAAAAATTATTGCTGGTCAATTTAAAAATATTAAAGGTCCTCAAACTGAACATAATGTGGAGCCAATTTATTTTCATATAGTATTAAATAAAGAAAAGGAATTTAATTTTGATGTCCCATTAAGTCATAATTCTTTTATTTATCTGCTTAAAGGTGAGTTAAAAATAGGAACAAAAGAACATATAAAAACTAAAAATTCTAATTTAATTTTACTTGAAAAGGGGAATAAACTTTTGATTAGAGCTAATGAGAAATCTGAATTTCTTTTTATTGCTGGAAAACCAATAGGTGAACCCATAGCTAGAGGTGGTCCATTTGTAATGAATACTAAAGCTGAAATTCTAGAAGCAATTAAAGATTATAATAACGGAACATTTGCTAAATATTAAAAGTTCAAGTACGTTATTATTAAATGCCTAAATCTATAATTATAAAAAGAAATGGAGGGCCAGAAGTACTTGAGCTTCAAGATATTAACGTAGGGTCCCCAGGACCAAAAGAAATCAAAGTTACTAATCTAGCAATAGGAATAAATTATATTGACACTTATCATAGGTCAGGCTTGTACCCTTTAACTCTTCCTTCGGGCGTAGGTTTAGAGGCAGCAGGCAAAGTTGATGAAATTGGACCAGAGGTAAATGAATTTAATGTTGGTGATGATATAGCTTATGCCTCAATGCCTATCGGCGCGTACTCTCAACAAAGAATTATTCCTTCAAAAATTGCTGTTAAGCTTCCTAAAGATATCTCTCATAAAATGGCTGCTTGTTTAATGACAAAAGGTTTAACTACAAACTATTTGATTTGTAAAACTTACGTTTTAAAAGCAGGGGAAGTAGTTTTATTCCACGCAGCAGCAGGTGGTGTCGGTCAAATATTTGCTCAATGGGCTAATAGTATCGGAGCAAAAGTAATTGGAACTGTAGGTTCCGATGAAAAGATAGGTGTTGCAAAGAGTAATGGTTATGAACATGTAATAAACTATACTAAAGATGATTTTGTTAAGGAGGTTATGAGGATCACTAAAAATAAAGGAGTGCCAGCTGTATTTGATGGAGTAGGAAAAAAAACATTTAAAGGTTCAATTGAGTGCTTAAAACCTCTTGGCACTATGGTGAGTTTTGGAAATGCCTCTGGTCCTTTAGATCCTGTTAATGTGCCTAAAGATATTCAGTCAAAAAGTCTCTTTTTAACTAGACCAACAATAGGCCATTATTTTACTAACAGAGAGGAACTTCAAGCTGGGGCGGATGCTATATTTGAAAAAGTAAAATACGGAAAAATTAAAATTAAAATATCGAAAGAATATAAATTAGCTGATGCTAATCAAGCACATATTGATTTGGAGTCAAGAAAACTATTAGGTCCAGCAGTTTTAATTCCTTAATGACTCAAAAAGTTGTTTCTCCATGTATAAGTATTTGTAAAACCGACCCGATAACAGGATATTGCTATGGCTGTGCTAGAACTAATGAAGAAAAGAAATTATGGAAAAATGATAAAACTACTGATGAGTGGAAGTCTAAAAATTTAAATACTCTCATCGCAAGAATGAAAGGTTGGCAATTAGAAACTTTTAAAGAGTCGTATAAACACAAAGTCGAAGAGGGAATTTCCCTTTTTAAAAAAAGTCTTTTGGATAAAAAATAATTACAAATCTTTCCTCATTGAGTCCATGTCACTCAAGTGGAATTTCAGAGCTTCATTTGAAAGTCTTATTTCTTGCAAAAATAAAAAGATAGAAAAAATCATACAAATACAACAAAAGGCAAAGCTTAGTCTGGCATATAGAACAAGATTAAGATAAAGCAATAAAACTGTGACCATATTAAATAGAAAACCAAAAGCAGAAAATCCCATAACAAATTTAAGATAATTAGTTCTTTTATTAAGCACATGAAGTTGATTTTCCCATTCTGGAGGCACCTTTTTTTCAAAAGTGTATTGATCGTGTATTTGTCTTATGAGGGCGCTTAAAGTGTGAAAGCGATTGCTGTACATAGTCATCATAAGTGGAATTGCAGGAAACATTAAAGCAGCGACTGTGTAATCTATGTCCATATCGAATCAAATTGATTATGGAGATAGTGTTTGGTATTTACAAGGAGTATTTAATGCGAGAGATAAAAAATTTTATACATTTAACACGACTTAATAAACCAATAGGATTTATACTATTGTTTTGGCCATGTTCTTGGGGTCTTTCTTTGGCATATAAAGAAAATGGAGACTTAAATACTTTAGTTTATTTTTTAGCTTTATTTTTTTTGGGTTCAGTTTTGATGCGAAGTGCGGGATGTATAGTTAATGACATTGTAGACAAAGATTTAGACAAAAAAGTAAAGAGAACTAAAAACAGACCAATTGCTTCAGGAGCAGTGAGTATGCGGAGAGGATTTATTTATGTTTTTCTTTTATGTGCTTTAGCATTTTTAATTTTAATACAATTTAATAAAATAACAATAATTTTAGGACTATGTTCGATGATTTTAGCATTCTCATATCCGTTTATGAAACGTTTAACTTACTGGCCTCAATTGTTTTTAGGGTTAACATTTAATTGGGGTGCGGTCATGGCTTGGACTTCATTAACTGGATATATATCTTTAGAAATAGCTATTTTATATATTGCAGCCATATTTTGGACATTAGGTTATGACACGATTTATGGTGCCCAAGACATTGAAGATGATGAAATAATAGGAGTAAAATCTACGTCAATTAAATTTAAAAAGAATTTAAAATTATTTGTAGTATGCTCTTATTTAATAACTTTAAGTTTATTAATTTATATTTTTTCAAAAAGTTTTGGATTAAATTTACTAACAATAATGATATTAGCATTTTTTATCTCTTTAATTTATCAAATAAAAATATTTGAAACTAAGAAGCCTCAAACCTGTATGAGGGCTTTTAAAGCTAACGGGATTTCGGGCCTTTTACTTTTTTTAGGAATTTTATCTAACTCGATGATATTATAATGAACTCAAAAGAACTTGTATTAATTTTAAAGAGACTTTATAAAGACTATGTAAAGAAATATTTAAAGTTTTTAATAATCTCTTTAATTTTATCAATTATAGTTGCTGGTAGTACTTCTTCGATAGCTTGGCTTCTTGATCCGGCAGTAAAAAAGATATTCATAGATCAAAATAAAACCTTATCATGGCTTATCCCCATTGCTATTGTTATAGCTTTTTCTGCTAAAGGTTTATCTTTATATTTTGCAAGATCAATCGTGATTAAGGTGGGTCAAAAAATTGCTGGAGAGCTACAAACACAGTTAGCAGGCAACATTATAGAAACAGATTTACAAACTTTAGATAATAGGCACTCAGGTAAATACATATCAAATGTAATGTTCGATACTTACCAAGTTCAAAGCTTGGTTAGTACGGGTGTTTTAAATATTATGAAAGATAGTTTCTCAATTATATTTTTAGTCTCATTAATGTTTTATCAAAATTGGAAATTAGCTCTTTTCGCTATTATTATGATGCCACTTGCTGCTTTTTTTGCAAAAACTTTAGGGAAAAGAATTGGAAAAGTTACTGGACAGGCTGGAGAGCTTTCGGAGAGTCTTACAACTTTTTTATCAGAAATTTTTAAGTCTGCTAAAATGATAAGAATTTATCAAAGAGAACAGGAAGAAAAGGAAAATGCTGAAAAATTTATTGGAGACCTCGTAAAAAAGCAAATCAAAATGGGCACTATCCTTATTAGAGCTACACCGATTATGGAGGTTTTAACAGGTTTTATGATAGCGGGTTTTATATTCTACTCGGGTATTTTAATTAGTGCTGGTGAACTAGAGGTAAATAATTTTTTTTCCTTTTTAGCTGCTATGATGTTAGCTTATCAACCTATCAGGTCATTGGCTACAATCAATATGGTTGCATACCAGGGAGCTGCTGCATCAAAAAGGATATTTAATGTTATTGATAAGCCAATTTTAACGAAAAATGAAAACACTCTTCCTATCCTTAATATACAAAAATGTGATATTGAGTTTAAAAATGTATCTTTCCAGTACCAAAATACAAAAAGCAAAGCTATTAAAAACATAGATCTGCAAATTGAAGGAAATCAAATGACAGCTTTTGTAGGTCACAGTGGAGCTGGTAAAAGCACTATAATAAATCTAATACCTAGATTTTACGAACCACAGTCAGGTGAAATATTTATTGATAAACAAAACTTAAAGTCAGTGGCTCTAAATTCATTAAGGAGCAATATCTCCTTAGTTAGTCAAGACGTGGTCTTATTTGATAACAGTGTTAAAGAAAATATAGCTTATGCAAAAAAAAATGCCTCAAACAATGAAATAATAGAGGCATGTAAATTCGCAGCTGCTGATGAGTTTATAAAAAATCTACCCCAAGGTTACGACACAAAAATAGGCGAAAATGGAGTTCGACTATCAGGTGGGCAAAAGCAAAGAATATCAATTGCGAGAGCAGTTTTAAAAAGATCAAACATTATTTTACTCGATGAAGCAACATCTTCATTAGATGCTGATTCAGAAAAAATTGTTCAAGATGCTATTAAAAACTTAACCAAAAATAAAACGACCCTTGTAATAGCTCATAGGTTATCAACAATACATAGTGCAAATAAAATTTTTGTCTTAAAGGATGGAAATGTAATTGAATCTGGAAATCATGAATTTTTAATAAAAAATTGCAATGAATATAAGTCACTTTATCAAAAGCAATTGAAATAATTATAATGTATTTTGTTTATAAGTTTTTAACTTCACTTTGTTTTCCCGTATTCATAATAATTATTTTTTTGAGAAAATTTTTAAAAAAAGAAGATAGTATAAGATTTAGAGAAAAATATTTAAAAGATTATTTTTTTGTAAAATCAAAAAAAAAACTATTTTGGTTGCATGCTGCTAGCATAGGAGAGCTTAAAAGTGTTGTTCCTATAATAAAGACTTTAAGATTAAAAAAACCTGATGTTGAGTTTTTAGTTACTACAGTTACTCTTAGTTCTGGAGAAATGTTTAAAAGGGAGTTTGAAAAAATGAAAAATATTAATCATAAATATTTTCCTTTTGATAATATTTCACTTGTAAAAACTTTTTTAAAAAAATGTAATCCTGACTTAGTTATTTTTGTAGACTCTGAAATTTGGCCTAATTTTATCGTCGAAACAAAAAAAAGAAATATACCTTTAATTTTAATGAATGGAAGAATAACAAAAAAAACTTTTGATAGATGGAGTATTTTTCCAAAATTTGCTGGTTATATTTTTGAAAATTTTGATTTATGCTTACCCGCAAGTAAAGAATCTGAAATTTATTTAAAAAATTTATTTTGCAAAAATATTAAATACTGTGGAAATATAAAATTTGCTGCTAATATCCAAATTAATGAATTAGAAGAAAAAAATAAAAAAATTTTAAATAATTTTAAAGTTTGGTGTGCCGCCAGCACTCATCCAAATGAGGAAACAAAAATTTTAAAATCACATATAGAAATTAAAAAGTCTTATAGAGACATTATTACTATAATAGTTCCGAGACATATCCAACGAGCTGAAAAAATTTTAACCAAAAGTGTTAGATTAGGTTTGAGTTCACAAGTTTTAAAAAAGGGAGACATTTTAACAAATATCAAAGAAATTTTAATAATAAAGTCATTCGGATCATTGCTAAAATATTTTAATTATTGCAACATTGTGTTTATCGGAAAATCCCTAGATAAATCTTATGAAAAAATAGGAGGGCAAAACCCAATCGAGGCAGCAAAACTAGGATGCAAAATTTACCATGGTCCTTTCGTTTCTAATTTTAAAGAAGTTTATAATTACCTCGAGGAACTTAAAATTTCTTTTAAAGTTAATAACAAAGAAGAGCTTTCAAAAGAGATCTTGAAAGATTTTAAATATGATAGAATTAATTCGGACGAAACTATTAAATTAATAAACGAAAAAGGTAATTTAATTTTAAACAATCACATGAAAGAATTAGAACATTTTATCTAATGAAATATTTTAAGCCTGATTTTTGGAATAAAAAAGATAGCATAATTTCACTCATGTTAATTCCTTTATCTTTCCTATGGATTTTTTTTTCATTTTTAATAAATTTATTCAAGAAAGAAAAAAAAATAGACGTTCCAGTTATTTGTATTGGGAATATATATCTGGGAGGGACTGGCAAAACACCCTTGGCACTTAAAGTTTCAGATTTATTGCGTGGATTAGGAAAAAAACCCGCAATTATTAAAAAGTATTATAAAAAACATCATGATGAAGTTGAAATGATAAAAAATAACAAAGGTCACCTTTATACTAAAAAATCTAGAGTTGAAGCTATCAAGATTGCAAGAAATGATGGAAAAGAAGTAATGATATTAGACGATGGTTTTCAGGACAAAAGTTTATATAAAAATTTAAGTATCTTATGTTTTAATTCAGATCAATTAGCGGGAAATGGTCGAGTAATACCTGCTGGACCTTTGAGAGAGCAATTTTCGAACATAAAAAAAAGTGAGATAATTGTAATAAATGGTGATAGGAATTTACTTTTTGAAAATAAGGTTAAAAATTTTTCTGAAAAAATTCAGATTTTTTATAGCAAATATATTCCAAAAAATGTTCAAGATTTTAAAGGAAAAAAGTTATTAGCGTTTGCAGGAATTGGAAATCCGAATAATTTCTTTAAAATTTTAAAAAATAATAATTTGAATGTTGTTAAAGAAGTTTCCTTTCCAGATCATTATGAGTTCTCATTCAAAGATATTGCTAAACTAATGAAAGTTGCAGAAAGTCTCAATTTAGAATTAATTACAACAGAAAAAGATTTTTATAGAATAAAAAACCCAAACAAAAATATTAGTTTCCTATCAATTGATTTAGTTTTAGATAATCAAAATGAGTTTTTAAATAATATGAAAAGTTATATTAATGATTAAAAAAATAAAATATTTTTTTCAATCAATTTTGATATTATTATTTTTTTTTATTATCAAGATTTTGCGAATAAAATTAAGTAGAAAAATATTTTCAAACCTCTTCCTAGTTTTAGGTCCAATTTTTAAATCCAATAAGGTCATAATGTCAAATTTAGACAAGATTCATAAATTTTCTTTTCAAGAAAAAAAAGAGATAAAGAATAAAATGTGGAAAAATTATGGAAAAATATTTTCTGAATATATGTATTTAGAAAAATTTAGAACGAGTAATTACCATATAAAAATAAAAGGTGAAGAAATTTTAAAGAAAATTTTCAAAGAAAAAAAACCTGTTATTTTTGTTTCAGGGCATTTCGCAAATTTTGAATTAATGTCTATGGAATTAACAAAAAGAGAAATAAACCTAGCTACAATTTATAGACCTTTAAATAATTATTTTCTTAATCCTCTAATGGAAAAACTTAGAAAAGAATATATTTGTCCAAACCAAATTAAAAAAGGGTTATCTGGTGTAAAGAAATCAATGGAGTATTTAAATCAAAATTATTGTATTGCAATGATGATTGATCAAAGAGTATCGGAAGGGGAAAAAATTAATTTTTTTAACAATCTAGCTTTTACCACTACTTTGCCAGCTCAGTTAGCTATCAAGTACGAAATTGATATTGTCCCGATTTACTTAATGAGAGATGAATTTGATAAGTTTACTATGAGCGTCTACGAACCGTTAAAAGTTGATAAGTCAAATGATTTCGAATTTGAAAAAATAAATATTTCAAAAAAATTAAATAAGATATTAGAAGAAATGGTTTCGTTTGATCCAAGTCAGTGGATATTAACTCATAATAGGTGGAAATAAGTAAATTATTTTTTTATCTCAATATATCTTTTTTTTACTTCTGCTGGAGAAAAATAAGCTTCTTGTAATTCAACATTCCAATAAGTCAGTTCTTTTAAAGGTATTTTCTTTTTAGATACGGCACAAATTACGTAATCACCATTATTAACGATCTCAAAAGAATTATGTTTATATCTAATCGTAGCTTTCATTTTAATTATATAATAAATTTTTAAATATAATATATTCTTTTCATGAATATTGCATTAATTGGTAGTGGAGGCAGAGAGCACGCGATTTGTGAAAAATTAAAGAACTCCAGAAAAAAACCAAATATATTTTGTATTCCAGGTAATGCCGGTACTGCTAAAATAGCTACAAACATAAAAATAAATTTCTTGAACTTTAAAGAATTACTCCAAGTTATAAGATTCTATGATATTGAATTAGTGATAGTGGGGCCAGAGGAGCCGTTAGTGAATGGTATTGTTGATTACTTAAAAAAGCATAATGTAAAAGTTTTTGGTCCTAATAAGTTTGCAGCCCAGTTAGAGGGATCAAAATCCTTTATGAAATCTATATGCAAAAAAAAGGGTATTCCGACAGCTTCCTTTAAAATTTGTAAATCAAAAAAAGATGTAAACAATTTTCTTAAAAAAAATAAATTACCTATTGTTGTAAAAGCTGACGGTCTAGCTGCTGGAAAGGGGGTAACTATTTGTTATGATAAGTCTAAGATAAAAAAAATTACTAGTGAGATATTTAATGGCAAATTTAAAAGTTCAAAAAAACTTGTTCTTGAAGAGTTTATAAAAGGAGAAGAATTAAGTTTTTTTTTTAGCGGTTGATAAAAACTCTTTTTCTTTTTTAGGCACAGCGCAAGATCATAAGCGAGTGTATGAAAATGATAAAGGACCAAATACTGGGGGTATGGGAGCTTTTTCCCCTGCTCCAATTCACAATAAAAAATTACAAAAAAAAATAACAAATAAAATAGTTATGCCTACCCTAAAATATTTAAAAGATAAAAAAAGTTCTTATGAAGGAATTTTATATGTTGGATTGATGATTAAAAATGATGAACCATATTTAATTGAATATAATGTGAGAATGGGCGATCCTGAATGTCAAGTCTTAATGCCAAGAATTAAATCAGACCTTTTAGAAATTATAATTGGTGTTGTTACAAACAAGTTAAAAAAAATTAAAATTAGATGGCAAAATAAAAAATGTATGACAGTAGTTTTATGTTCAAAAGGTTATCCCGGTTTATATTTAAAAAATAAAGAAATCAAAAATCTTAATAAAAAAAATTTTAAGTATAATTCTAATATTATTCACGCAGGTACCAAAATTGATAATGATAAAATAATTTCTTCTGGAGGACGTGTTTTAAATGTTGTGGTAACAGGAAAAAATTTTAAATCTATAAGAAAAAAAATTCATTTAATCTTAAAAAAAATTAACTGGAAGTATGGCTTTTATAGAAAAGATATCGGCTGGAGAGTAATAAAATGAAAATTAGCGGAGGTCTTTTAAAAGGAAAAAAACTTTTTTTTTTTAAAATCTCAAAATACAAGGCCTCTTAAAAATATTGTTAAAGAAGGAATTTTTAATGTTATTAAACACTCTAGTCTAATAGACGTTAATGTAAAAAATTCAAAAATTTTAGATCTTTATTCTGGAATGGGAACTTTTGGAATAGAATGTTTATCTCACCAAGCTAAAGAGGTCATATTTGTTGAGAAAGACAATTTAGCAATAAAGTATTTAAAAAATAATTTAGAATTATTAAAGATATCAAATAAAATAAAATTATTTGAACAAGAAATTGATTTTTTTTTGAAAACAACAAAAGAAAAAGAATTTAATATAATTTTTTTAGATCCTCCATTTAAAGATCAAATTTATTTAGAACATATTAAAACAATCAAAAAAAAGGGGATTTTTACTAATAAGAATTTATTCATTATACATAGGGAAAATTTTCATGAAAATCTCGAAAGTATTATAAATATTGATATTGTGAAAAAATATGGAAGGTCAAGAATAATTTTTGGACACGTTTAAGATAGACCTTTTTTTGTTTCAATCTTTATTTCTTCAACTGCTGGCTGATTAAAGGGATTTATATTTAATGATAAGCCCAATAAAGCTGTTTCAATCATAAAGTATGATAACAGCTCACCTAAGGTTTTTTCGTTATTATTATTTATTTTAAAGTGTCTATAAGGTAACTTTTTTTTTCTTAATATTTTCATAAAGGCGTTTTTCTGAGCATTTACAATTTCGCTTAAATTTTTATTTTTTATGAAATTAATTTCTTTACTCAACAAGTTATTTTTAACAGTAAATCTTGTTTTTTTATTTGAACTAAAAATGTAAAAAATTTTATCAGTTGGACCATCGAGATATAACTGCATTAGGCTGTGGTGATCTTTTGGGGCCTGGGAAACAACAGGGAGTAAGCCAAGTCCTTTTTTTCCTAAACTTTCGGCAGCTAATTGTTGATACCAAAAAAGGAAATCTGTCAGTCCTGGGTGATAGTTCATTAAAATTATAGTTTTAAATTTATTGCTCTTGTAGAATTTTGATAATTTAATAACATTTTTTTTTAAAATTTTAGCATGAGTATTCTTAAAAAATTTATTCAAATTAAGTCTTATTTTTTTAATATTTAAACCCATTAGTTCTGCCGGCAACATGCCGACTTCGGAAAGGACAGAAAATCTTCCACCTATAAATTTTTTATGAGCAATATGTTTAATCTTATTTTTTTTTGAGAATTTAAATAAAATATTTTCACTTTTTTCTGAAATAATTACAATATTTTTAAAATTAATTTTTTTTTGTATCAAAAAATTTAAGTTGACTAAGGTTTCTAAAGTATTGCCTGATTTTGATATAACTAAAAATAGTGTTTTTTTTAAATCTCTTTCGTAAAGTTTTTCAAGTAATTGACTATCCAAATTTTCAAGAAAAACAAAATTTTTTTTTATCTTATGTCTTAAAAATCCTAAAATTGCTTTAGCTCCAAGAACTGATCCTCCCATTCCAACTATAACAACATTTTTAAATTTTTTGTAAGACCTTATTTCTGAACCAGTGAATTCAAATTTAAAATTTTTATTGAAGAACGAAAATGGATTTTGATTTTTATTAGGATTTAAATTTTTAATTTTTTTAAAATTTTTATTAAGGTTTGTATTATATTTTAATGATAAAAATTTATTAGGTATAAAATACTCTATTTTCATATATTATTGTTTCTTAATTTGTTCTAAAATATACTCTTCTGATGAGGTGCTGGAGCCGCTTTTTTCTTCAGGAACTTTGAGAATTTTTTTTATTTTATTTTTTTTATTATCATTTTTCGAAATTGAAGTTTTTGGTTCAGGTAACGTATTCATATCTGGAGGAAGTGTTAGTGGTTCTCTTTTTTTAATTAAAAATTCATCAGTAGTTCTTACTTTTTCATTACGTAGAACCTTCCCAGCTTCTTCCATGGTTTGACAAGCTTGTAAAAAAATTAAAATACAAATTGTTAAAATAAAATTTTTAGTTTTCATTTTTCTTAAATAAAATATCATTAAATATAATTAGTATTATACCTAAAGTAATGAATATATCTGCGATATTAAAGGTAAACCAGTGAAAATTGTTATAATGTATATCTATAAAATCTGGCACAGCAAAATAAGTTAGTCTGTCATAAACATTCCCTATTGCGCCTCCTAAAATCATCGAAAATAATATTTTTTCTGTCATTTTAGATTTTAAAATAAGATAAATTAAGAATATTATTACAATACATATTATCCCTGTTATTGAATTATAAATTAGATTAGAGCTAGTACTAAAAAAGCCAAATCCAATTCCAGTATTCCATACTAAATTGATATTTACAAAATCATTAATGTATAAATTTTTTTCATTCAGATTATTTATTATTTGAATTTTTGAATATCTATCTAAAAAGAAAATTAAAGAGACAATCATCAAAAAATAAAAGTTTTCTTTTTTGAGAATTTCATTTTTCATATCTTTAAAATAAATCAGAATGCTAGTTTCCTATATTATTGGACAATTTTCACGGTTACATTTGCTTTCTAAAATTTTCCAACATCTTTCACATTTTTTTCCTTTAGCTTTTTTAACTTCAATTGTGACTTGGCTATCTTTGGCTAGATTTTTTTCTGCTTTTGAAACAATAAAATACTCTGCTAGATCTATATCGTTAAGTAGTTTAAAGTTTTCTTTACTTAAAGAAATTTTTATCTCTGCTTCTAAACTTGAGCCAATCTCTTTACTAATTCTCTTTTCTTCTATAGCAATATTTGCTACTTGTTTAATCTTATATAAATTCAACCATTTTTCATTTAATTCAGAATTATTCCAATTTTTAGGTATCTTAACAAAGTTATGTTCGTGAATGCTTTCATCGCTTTTGTCTATTAAACTATATATTTCCTCTGTAGTAAAAACTAAAATTGGCGCAAACCATTTTAATAAACTTTCTAATATTATATTAAGAGTAATTACACAATTTTTTCTTTTCTTTGAATTTATGCTATCGCAGTAAAGTACGTCCTTTCTAATATCAAAATAAAAAGAGGAAAGATCTAACGAACAAAAGTTTAATAATTCTTTATATAATTTATGAAAATTATAATCTTTTAAATTATCCTCCATGGACTCACCTATGATATACAATCTATTAAGAATATATTGCTCAAGCTCATCAAATTCATTTATTTTTATCTTCTCAAAATTTTGTTTTTCAAAATTGTCTTTTAGGTTTCCGAGCATAAATCTAAAAGTGTTCCTTATTTTTCTGTATGATTCTGCATGTTGAATCAAAATATTTTTGTCTATTCTTAAATCTTCAGAATAGTCTGAGGAAGAAGCCCAAACCCTGAGAATATCTGCACCGTAGTTTTTTAGAATATCCTCAGGAGAAATAACATTTCCCATGGACTTAGACATTTTCATACCTTTGCCATCAACTACGAAACCATGAGAAAGTATACTTTTAAATGGAGCTTTACCTCTTGTTCCGCAAGACTCTAATAAGGAAGAGTGAAACCATCCTCTGTGTTGGTCAGATCCTTCAAGGTACATATCTGCAGGCCATTTTAAATCTTTTCTTTTTTCTAATACAAAACTGTGTGTTGAACCGCTATCAAACCAAACCTCAACAATGTCATTAAGTTTTTCGAAGTCTTTCGGGTCGTAATCGTCACCTAAAAAGATTTTTGGATCATCTGTAAACCAACAATCAGATCCTTGTTTTTCGTAGATAGATGCTATTCTATCGATTACTTTTTGATCTCTTAATGGTTCTTTTGTTTTTTTACTTATAAAAATTGGCAAAGGAACTCCCCACACCCTTTGACGAGAAACACACCAATCTGGTCTGCCCTCGATCATCGATAAAAGCCTCTCTTTACCTTTCTTTGGATAAAAAGTTGTTTCATTTATCGACTTAATAGCCTTTTTTCTAAGATCATTTTTTTGCATCGAAATAAACCATTGCGGTGTTGCTCTATAAATTAGTGGAGCTTTAGACCTCCAAGAATGAGGATAGCTATGACTAAGTTTATCGGTCTTTAATAATTTATTTTGCTCTTTTAGTTTTTCGATGACTACAGAGTCAGCTTTAAAAATGTGTGTGTTTTCAAAATATGGTATCTCCTTAGTATAGAGACCTCCGTTATCTACTGTATATAAAGAGGGAATGTTGTGCTTGAGACATAAATTAAAATCATCTGGACCATGACTAGGTGCACAGTGAACAATTCCTGTTCCTTGCTCTAGATTAACAAACTGAGCATTTAGCATTGGGATATTATAATCAAACTTCATTTTGACGAATGGGTGACTACAGATGGTTTTTTGAAATTCCGATCCTTTAAAAGTTTTAATCTCTTTGAAAGATTTTATCTCACAAGCTTCTGCAATTTCTTTAACTAAGTTTTTTGCTACAACTATTCTCTTTTCCTTAAAATATTCAAGATTTTCAATTTCTAAAACTGAGTAATCGATATTGTTATTAAATGCTAAAGCTTTATTAGCTGGTATTGTCCAAGGTGTTGTTGTCCAAATGATAATACTTGTATCTTCTAAAAATTCTTTGTCGGTTTCCTTTACTTTAAAAGCGACATAAATGGTATTAGATGTATGGTCCTTGTACTCAACCTCTGCATCAGCTAAAGCTGTTTTTTCGACAGTTGACCAAAGAACTGGCTTAAAACCTTGGTACAGACTACCATCTAAAAGAAATTTTCCTAACTCTCTTATTATCTGAGCTTCAGCTTCATTGCTCATTGTAGAATAATAATTTTCGAAATCTCCTACGACGCCTAATCTCTTAAATTCTTTAATATGAACATCAATCCAGCCTTTAGCAAAATCTCTACACTCTTGTCTAAAGTCTTTAATTGGAATTTCATCCTTATTTTTTTTCTTTTTTTTGTATTGTTCCTCAATTTTCCATTCAATTGGAAGACCATGACAATCCCAGCCTGGAACATATACAGAATCTTTTCCGTTCATTTGATGAAAACGGGTAATCATATCCTTTAAAATTTTGTTTAATGCGGTTCCCATATGAATGTGACCGTTTGCATAAGGAGGTCCATCATGAAGAATAAATTTTTCTTTACCTTTAGATTTTTTTCTTAATTTTTCAAAAATCTTATCTTTTTCCCACTTTTTTAAAATTTCTGGTTCTTTAACAGGCAAACTCGCTTTCATTGAAAAAGCTGTTTTTGGAAGTTGAAGAGTTTCTTTAGACATTATTTTCTCGCTTGCTTTATATCAAGTTTAATTTGTTTTCTTAGATGTTCTAAGTTTTTAAATTTTTTCTCAGCTCTTATAAATTTCAAAAAATCTACCTTGATAACCTTATTATATAAGTTTTTGTTGAATCCAAATATATTTACTTCTAATAAGAGATTTTGGCCATTAAATGTCGGCCTATAACCAATATTAGCTATACCTTTTTTTCTAAAACTACTAGATTTCGCTATTACTGAATAAACTCCTAATCGAGGAACAATGTAGTCTTTTAAATTTATATTGCATGTGGGGAAGCCAATTTTTCTTCCCCTTTGATTTCCTTTAATAACAATGCCTTGAATTTCCCAAGGCCGCCCCAAAAGCTTTCTAGTTTCATTTACTTTCCCTTGATTAATAAGTCTTCTTATAATTGTTGATGAGATAACTTTTTTATTTTTTGTTACTGGTTTGGTCAAAACTGTTCTAAAATTATATTTGCTTTGATGAAATTTAAGTTTTGTAATATTACCTTTTCTTTTATTTCCAAATTTAAAATTTTTACTTACAAAAAGAAATTTGCATTTCAATTTTTGGTGTATAATTTTATTTATAAAATCCAGATAATTAACTCTAGAAAATTTTCTATCAAATTTTTTAATTATAAGAAAATCAAATTTTTGCTTTTTCAATAATCTAATTTTTTGTGATAAATTATTAACACGATGATTTTTAATTGAATTATTGAAAAACATAACAGGTAACGGTTCAAATGTTAGAGCTCCAAAATATATCTTATTTTTTTTTGCTATGTTTCTTGCTGTTAAAAAAACTCTTTTGTGTCCTAAATGAACTCCATCAAAATTACCAATAGCTAAGGCAGAGTTTTGAAATTTTTTCCCTATATTAAAATTTTTAAATATTTTCATTTTACCAGACCAGTTTATCTTGAAAAAAATTTGTTTTCACTCCGTAATTGTAAACTAAATTATTAAGTTCTTTTATACTATTAAATTCAGATCGATGAACACCGTCTGTAATAAATATTGAGTCTAAATTTAAATTATTTGCTCCCTTAATATCAGTCCTTAAATTGTCTCCTATTACTAAGGTTCGTTCGTTATTCCTTAAGCATAAATCATATATTTCTTTATGTGGTTTACCAAAATAAATAACTTTTCCTCCAATCTTTTCAAAAATTTGTGCAATTGTGCCCGCACAATACTCAGCAACTTGGCCTCTATGAACAGTTAAATCAGGATTTGTACAAATAAACTTTTTATTAAAATGATCTTTTAAAAGGTTATGATAGAAATCTAAATCATTGGTTTTGCCATCAAATAATCCTGTGCATAAAATAAAATCCGAATTATTTAGACCTGATTTATTTTTTTCTAATCCTTCAAAAAGGGAATTATCTCTTTCTGGTCCCAAATGATAAAAGTTTTTTCCGTACTTTTGTTCTTGTATTGATTTTATTGCTGCCTCACCTGAAGTTAAAACATTTTCTAATAAATATTCATCCATTTTTAATTTTTTTAAAAATTTAATCACGTTCAAGGTTGGTCTCGGAGCATTAGAAAGGAAGATTACCCTCTTTTTTTTTTTCTTCAAATTTTCAACTGCATTAATGGCATCCTTGTGTAAATTTATTCCATTATGCATTACACCCCATAAATCGATTATATAGGCATCGTACAAATCATGTATTTCAGATAAATGTTGTAGCTTCTTCAATTTATAATTGTCCTTTTATTATCTTATAAAAAAGATGTTAAAATATAGCAATATCGCGATTTTTGTGGTTATTATTAATAAACACTTGAAATTTAAGCAAAAAATACCATATCAAACGTACATATAAATTTACAGGAGAAAAACGTATGAAATTTAGACCTTTACATGACCGAGTGCTAATTAAAGTGCTCGATAGTGACGAAAAAACTGCAGGTGGAATAATAATACCTGATACTGCAAAAGAAAAACCTCAAGAGGGAGAAGTTGTTGCTGTAGGTGGAGGAGCTAAAACTGAGTCTGGGAAAACAGTTCCTATGGATGTAAAAGTTGGAGATATTGTCTTGTTTGGGAAATGGTCCGGAACGGAAGTAAAAATAGACGGCAAAGAATATAGCATAATGAAAGAGTCTGACATTATGGGAATATCAAAAAATAAAAAATAATTTTTAAAGGAGTTAACTATGGCAAAAATAATTAAATTTGATACTGAGGCGAGATCCAAAATGCTTAAAGGTGTTAACACCCTGGCTAACGCAGTTAAAGTAACTTTAGGACCAAAAGGAAGAAATGTGGTAATGGATAAGTCATATGGTGCACCTAGAACTACAAAGGATGGAGTTTCAGTTGCAAAAGAAATTGATCTTGAGGACAAATTCGAAAACATGGGTGCTCAAATGGTCAAAGAAGTTGCTAGCAAAACAAACGACAATGCTGGAGATGGAACAACAACTGCAACAATTTTAACTCAATCTATAGTTAATGAAGGTCTTAAATACGTCACTGCTGGCATGAACCCAATGGATTTAAAAAGAGGTATAGATAAAGCAGTTGAACATGTGATTAACAAATTGAAAACCTCATCAAAAAAAGTTAAAGCTAACGAAGAAGTGGCTCAAGTTGGAACTATTTCAGCTAATGGTGAAAAATCAATTGGTGAAATGATATCTAAAGCTATGCAAAAAGTTGGTAATGAAGGTGTAATTACAGTTGAAGAAGCAAAAAGTGTTGAGACTGAACTTGATGTTGTTGAAGGTATGCAATTTGATCGGGGATACCTATCTCCTTATTTTGTTACTAACACAGAAAAAATGACAACCGAGCTAGATAATCCTTTAGTACTTTTAGTAGAAAAAAAGTTAACAAATTTACAACCAATGGTTCCTTTATTGGAGTCTGTAGTTCAAGCTAATAGACCTTTAATGATAATATCTGAAGATGTTGAAGGTGAAGCTCTGGCAACTTTAGTTGTAAACAAATTAAGAGGTGGATTAAAAGTTGTTGCTGTTAAAGCACCTGGTTTCGGTGATAGAAGAAAATCTATGTTAGAAGATATAGCGATATTAACAGGGGGACAAGTAATTTCAGAGGATCTAGGAACTAAGCTTGAAAACGTAAAAATAAGTAACTTAGGCTCTTGTAAAAGAGTTAAGATTGATAAAGAAAATAGTACAATAGTAGCTGGCGAAGGTAAAAAATCTGACATAGAAGCAAGATGTAATCAAATAAGATCAGAAATAAATGAGACTACTTCAGATTATGATAAAGAGAAGCTACAAGAAAGACTAGCTAAATTAGCTGGCGGTGTAGCTGTTATCAAAGTAGGCGGTGCTACTGAAGTTGAAGTAAAAGAAAGAAAAGATCGTGTTGAGGATGCGCTTAACGCAACTAGAGCAGCTGTTGAAGAAGGAGTTGTAATAGGTGGTGGATGTGCACTTCTATACGCTGCACAAGATTTAGACAATCTAAAGGTTAAAGGCGATGATCAGAAAGCTGGAGTAGAAATAGTTAAAAAAGCTCTTCAAGCTCCCGTTCGACAAATTACTGCTAACGCAGGTGTAGATGGATCAGTTGTGGTAGGAAAACTTTTAGAGGGGAAAAAGAATACTCAAGGTTATGATGCCCAAAATGAAGAATATGTAGATATGTTCTCCAAAGGAATTATAGATCCAACAAAAGTAGTTAGATCTGCACTTCAAGATGCCGCCTCTATTGCGGGTTTACTAATTACAACTGAAGCTATGATTGCAGATAAACCAGAGGAAAAAGACTCAGCTCCTGCCATGCCTCCAATGGGAGGTGGTATGGGCGGAATGGGTGGTATGGGTGGAATGGGAATGTAATTTCACTTAATCCAAAGAATTTAAAAAAGGCTGCAGTTTCGCAGCCTTTTTTTTTGCAACAAATAAACATGCTGTTGATCCTAAAATCTCTCCATCTTTTAAAACCCTAAGATTATTATCTGCTAAGGTTTTACCAGTAGAAGTTATGTCTGTAATAATTTCTGAGGAACCTATAAAAGGATAAGTTTCGGTAGCGCCTAAACTAGGTATTAACTTGTATTGAGTAATTCCCTTAGAGCTTAAGAAGTCGTTAGTAAGGTTAGGGTATTTTGTTGCAACTCTTAATCTAGTATTTCTTTTAGATCTTATATCAAAAGATACTTCTTCTAGATCAGCAATTGTCTGAACATCAATCCAATCATTAGGAACCGCAACAACTAAATTAGCTTTTCCAAAATTAAGTTTTTTTTTTATAATAATTTTATCTTTTAAATTTTTTTCAGACTCATTTAAAAGATCTAAGCCTGATATTCCAATATCAAGAGTGCCATCTCCAAGTCTTTGAATAATTTCTTTAGCATGTAAATAAATAATTTTTACATTAGATTTATTTTCAATAGTAGCAAAATAATTTCTCTCTTTGTCACTTTGTAAAATTTTTAAATTATTACCTTCAAAAAAAGATATTGCTTTATCTTTTAATCGTCCTTTACTTGGCAACCCTATAGTAATCATATTCTTCATATATTTTTTAAGTTAATTGCTGCACCAACAGCTGGAATATTTTTTTTAGCTCCTAAACTTTTAAGTAGACCGTCATATCGACCTCCTCTTGCAATTTCTTTATGTCCTGCAAAAACTTCGAATACTATTCCAGTATAATACTCTATATCTCTTCCAAAATTAGAAATAAAATTTACATCTTGTTTAAGTTTTTTTAGATTTTGAATTGACTTGAATTCTTTAAAAGTATTTTTTTTAAGATTATTTTTTCTAGTAAATTCTGAAAGTTTTTTTTCTAATTGATATAACTTACAATTGATTTTAAGAAATGATCTAATAATCGTAACAATTTTTTTCCCTTCTTTAAAAGATCTTGGATCTTTTATTTTTTTATCAAATCTATTTAATATTTCATATATTGATCTCCCAGCAATTACTTTTTCTTGATCCATCTTTCTCATTTCAAAAAACCTTCTTTTATCCGTATCAAATGATTCAGCGTCAATATCTGAATTCTTCTCCAGTCTTTTTAAAAGATCTTCAAAATATTTTGGTCTCCAAAAGTGTCTTATTAATCTTAGTTTCCATCTTTCAGGCATATCAAGTGAATTGATTAAACTTTTAAATAAACTTACATCACCTACTTTAACTTGAATTTTTTTACTTTTAATTTTTTTTGCAGAATTTAAAATTGTCGAAATAATTTTATAATCATCGTGAATTTGATTTTTAGAACCAAAAATTTCTATTCCGAGTTGGTCGTTTATGAAATCAGAATTCTTTTGATCTGACCTTCTGTAAGCTTGACCTGAGTAATAAATTTTTGATTTTGTTTTTTTTTGTAAATAATTAATACAAGAGGCTACTGTTAGATCTGGTCTTAAACACATGGTTTTTCCGTTTTTGCTCTCAAAAGTAAGCATTGAGCTTCTGAATTTTTCACCAGATCTTTCTATAATATATTCTGAGTCTAATAGCACATCTGGCTCCGACAATATGAATCCGCTACTTCTAAAAGTTTTAATTATTTGTTCAGATAATTTTTTTGATTTCATTTACAAGCTCGTTAATTGTTATTGATTTTTCATTTCCTGAAACAAGGTTTCGCAAAGTTGGTTTACCTGTTTTGATTTCATTTTCTCCGTAAAGTACAACAGCTGGTGATTTTATTTTATTTGCATATTCCATCTGTTTTTTTAGTTTTCCTTCTCCAGGGTAAATTTCAGCGCTAATGCCTGCTGATCTTAATACTGTTTGTAATTTGATATATTCTTTCATCGAACTTTTGTCGAAAATACAAATAACAACAGGTTTTGTTTGTTTTACTTTAAACTCTTTTTTCTGCATGAGTGCATAAACCAATCTGTCTAATCCTATAGAAATACCTGTTGCTGGAGCTTCATAATTGCCGAAGTTATTTATAAGATTATCGTATCTACCACCGCCTCCAATTGAACCAAATTGTATAACTTGTCCTTTATTGTTTTTAACATCAAATTTTAAATTCACTTCAAAGATTGGGCCTGTGTAATATTCTAGTCCCCTTATGACAGATGGATCAACCTCAAAATTACTAAAATTGTAATTGTTAAATATTTTTAAAATTTCTTTTAAATCATCTGTTTCCGATGATTTATTTTTCAATTCTTTTTCTATAAATTCTATATTTTGTGAACTTAGATTTGCCCCTTTGGTAAAATCTCCAGACTTATCTTTTCGTCCCTTTCCCAGTAATTCTTTAACTCCGCCCCAGCCTAACCTATCAATTTTATCTAAAGCCCTAAGGGCAATTAATTTTTGCTTATTGCTATCTATTTTAATTTTTTTGAATATTTCTTCTGTAATTTTTCTCGATGAAATTTTAATTATATATTCTTTTTTATTCAATCCACAATTCTCGAGTATTTCAGAAATCAAAACGCATAATTCTGCGTCAGCTTGTAAGCTTTTTGTGCCAACAAAATCTGCGTCGAATTGTAAAAATTCTCTATACCTTCCTGGTCCAGGTTTCTCATTTCTCCATACTGTTCCAACTTGATATCTTTTAAAAGGTTTTGGTATCTCTAAATAATTTTTTGCTACGTATCTAGCCAACGGTGCAGTCAAATCATATCTTAACGACAGCCAATTTTTTTCATCCTGAAATGAAAAAACACCCGCATCAGGTCTCTCCTTATCTGGTAAAAATTTTCCAATACTCTCCGTAAACTCAAAACTTGGAGTTTCGAGATATTGAAATCCATACTTGATCATAACTTTCTTTATGTTAGAAATTATGAAATCACGCACTAGTAATTCTTTTTCTTGCCTATCAACAAACCCTAACGGAAGCTCTTTTGAAGGTTTCTTTAATTTATCTTTTGTCATTTTTTGGTACAGCAGGGTGGATTCGAACCACCGACCCCTAGTTCCACAAACTAGTGCTCTAACCAACTGAGCTACTGCTGCCTAACTCCTTTTTATATTAATTATTAATAAATTTGTATTTTAAAATATGTAATGATTTAGCTAAGCAATAGCCTAGCGTGCATTCTATGAGAATGTGAACGAGTTTGAAATAAGACTTTTTTAATCATTATTGTCTATGTAAGAAAAAATTATGTCTTTTTCAAGGGTAAAGTTAACGGGACATAAGCTAAATTGCCTAGTCCCGCTAATTATGATTTGGAAAATTTAGAATTAAGATGTTTTCTGCAATTTTACTGCAGCAGGACCTTTTTCCGTGCTCTCCACTTCAAACGTTAATTCATCACCTTCGT